>JAEEGH010006114.1_pt1 | contig 29667 bp, 18 predicted proteins | sample 9134181 | NCBI WGS metagenome assembly JAEEGH01 (sample SAMN16246544, study PRJNA631951) | gut metagenome | biome: gut microbiome; feature: rumen; material: DP-attached | host: Bos | place: Iran: Karaj | collected 2018-10 | reverse complement strand
CAGATTTAAATGTTGCTGACCATGTCATTGTACTCAGATTGACCTCGATGGTATAGTCGCCAATATCTTCGCCAGTCCACAGGTTTCCACCGCCTGCTTTCAGGGCGTTGCTGTCCTCGCCAGCACCATACCACACCCAAGTAGTCTGCGTGGCATCTACCACCTGGAAGCTATGCCAAGCCTTCGTTGTCGTCAGAGTTCCGCTGTACTTGCCTTCCTCTGTCTGGCTGAGCGTAGCCATTGGCTCGCCATTGCCCCAGTCGGGGTCGCCATAGATTCTAAGTTCTGAGGGGTAGACAGGAGGCAGGTCGCCTGTGCGCTCGAAGGTCCACTTCATGGTGTTCAGGTCTACCGTAATGGTGAAAATGCCTGTGATATCAGCAGGAATCCAGAGGTTGTAGAAGCCTTCCTCAGATGAGAGCATCGTCGCATCGGCTGGGTCGCTGCCATACCAGATGCTGTTCTCTGCATCATAGACGAGGAAGTTGAACCAGCCCCACTTGGCTTCGAGGCTTCCGCTATAGATGCCGTCACCCGTCTTTGTCAGAGTGGAGAGCACCTCCTGTTTCTCCTTGTCATAGACTTTCAGCTCGGTAGGCTTCGGCGTTGAGGGTTCTTCCTGCTGTGTCTGGTCGCCAGCCATCACCTTATAGACATACTGCCCGTCGTCATCAATGCTCACTAAGATGGTGTGAGTGCCTGTGCCAGTGAATGTGGCACTGCCCTTCTCGCCAATCACGAGCGTGTCGCCTTTGACGGTGAAGCCGTAGGTCTGCGGCTTGGCTTTCTCTGCATCGGTGCGCGATTCGGTATCGAAGAGTTTTGCGGTAGCCTCAAAGGAAAGGGGTGTCTCACCATTTGGTTCAATTGTCGTCTCCCATCGGCTATCCTCCTTATTATAATTCATCGGCTTTCCGTTTACGGTCATGGTCTCTATGTGTGAGGCGCTCCACCATCCCTTCACTGTGTTCACGGTGACGAAGTAGTCGCCTGAGGCATCGGGGAACCAGCAGTTCCAGGGATCGTCATTGCTCAATACAAACTCCGATTCGTTCACGGGCGTGTTGCCCCATACTGTTCCGTCGGCCTCCATGAACCAGCAGTTCATCCAGGCAGAAGCTTTCATCATGCCAGTGTAGATGCCGTCTTCAGAGGGCGACCAGAGGCGCGAGATGGTGTCGGTCTTCTCTTGATTCAGAACGGCCATGCGTGTCATGTTGACAGAGATGGGAGTAATCTTCACCTCGCAAACATTGCTGTAGGTCTCCAGATTACCGCAACGTATGCGGAAGAATAGTGAGCCCTCTTTGCCTATCGGCATGCCTAATTTCTTGGCAAAGGAGTTCAGGTTGCCAGCTGTGTAGGTCATGCTCTGTCCGTTGGCAGCACTCTCTATGATGTTGCCGAATCCAGGCTCTGTAGCTGTCTGTATGTAGGCAGGCAGATTGTTGAAGGTACTGTTTCGCGTGTCGTCGTTCGAGTACCATTGTGGGCTCTGCCAAGCCAGCTGAAGCACTGGTGTAAGATAGTTCTCCAGATTGATGTCAGCCTCTGTCGCAGTTGCCATCAGGACACATTCGCCGTTCATGCTCATGCTTGTCTTTTCAACATCGCTGTTGCAGCCAGTCAGCACGACAGCTGCACCAATGAGCATTCCTATATATTGAAATAGTCTTTTCATCTTCATGATTGTTTTTTAATATTCAGGATTCGAAAGGTTGGGGTTGGCTGTCAGCTCCGTTGATGGGATGGGGTAGTAGTTGTAGCGTTTGTCAACGGCCACACCATTCTTTGAGCCGCCGCGCCACTGGAAGTTCTTGCCAGAGGTGAAGCGACCGAAGCGCACCATGTCGGTGCGGCGATAGCCTTCCCAGTAGAGCTCACGTGCACGTTCGTCGAGAATGAAGTCGAGTGTCATTTCAGCATCGGTGATGTCGCCGTTGTTGCAGCCGTAGGCACGCTGGCGCAGTTGGTTGATGTAGCCCAGTGCTTCAGCGCGCGTACCATTGGCAGCACCGCGCACCACAGCTTCGGCATACATCAGATAGACGTCGGCCAATCGCATCAGGGGATAGTCGGTAGCCACACCCTTGTTGGCTGTGTTGCAGGCCTGTTGCTTGTTGTCGTTCAGATTGGTCCATTTGTTGACGCAATAGCCCTGACTCTGGTCTTGTCCTGCAATGTTGTCGATGTATTGTGTCTGTCCTGTCATGTGGAACATGAAGCGCCCGTCCTCGTTCTCAGGAGTGAGTGAGTTGTCGAACCACAACTGAGGCAGTTCGCCTCTTGCCCTGAACATGCCCCATCCGCTGGTCACTCCGTAGTCTTCGGCTTTTTGCGAAGTACCTGTGCTGGCCACTTCACCGCAGACGATATAGGTAGATGCTCCCCACGACACGATGTGGTCGGAATCAACGGGCAGTGCAAAGATAATCTCGTTGGTGCGCAGGTGGTTGTCGGCATTGAAAAGGCTCTGATAAGCCGCTCTGCCGGCATCGACAGCAGGTGTGCCGCTCTTCTTCTCCAGTGAATAGCCTTCGGCAAATACCTGCTTGCAGGCGTTGATGCACTCGTTGTACTTGGCTGTTCCTGTCCACGTCTCGCTGTTCAGGTAGAGTCGGGCCAGCAATGTCTGAGCACCGCCTTTCGACATGCGTCCATAGGGGCACTCTGCCTTGCCGTAGAGGTCGGGAGTGGCCTCGGTCAGTTCTTTCTCGATAAAGGCAAAGGTCTGTGCCGGTTCGTAGCGTGGTGGGATATAGCCGCCCACACCGCTGTTTTCATCTACAAAGGGAATGTTGCGATACAGGTCGAGGGCATGCAGATAGAACATGGCGCGCATGGTGCGGGCCTCGGCGCGATAGTGGCGCAGCTCGTTGCCAAACTGTGCAATCTTCTCATCGGTGCAGTTGCGCAGGAACTCGTTGCAGAGCGTGATGTTATAATAAATGCGGTAGTACATGTCCGACACCCAGGGATCGTTGCTGTCCCATGAGAGATAGGTGAGGTCGGCGGTCTTGTCGCCTTGCAGCCATGTGCTGGCCACCTCGTCGGTTCCACATTCCTGCATGTTGAAGTAGCAGCGCATGTAGTCGTGGCCGCTGATGCTCGACAGGTCGGCATTGGCTCCGCCCTTTCCCTGTCCGGTGGTCACCATTGATGTGTATATTTTTCCCATGACGGCCTCGAAACCCTCCAGCGAGGTATAGACCGTTTCCGAGGTTGCCTCGGTCTGTGGAACCTGGTCCAGGTCGCCGGTGCATGAGGTGAGTGCCGCCGACATACCGCAGCCAATCATGCAAGCTGCAAATATCCTATATATCTTCTTATTCATATATTTCAATAATCAGTTATCAGTTCTAAATCATCAGAATGTCAGTCCCAAGCTCAGCGAGTAGGTTCGCGGACGTGGATAGAACGAGTTGTCCATGCCGTTGGGCACTTCTGGGTCAACACCAGAGTATTTCGTGATGCAGAACACATTCTGCACCATAGCCGATGCCGTGAGTGACATCCAGGGCAGCACCTTGCCAAAGTCATAGCTCAAGTTCACGTTGTCCAGTTTCAGGAATGAGGCATTCTCCACATAGTAGTCAGACAGGTACTGCCGTAACTGGAAACGTGTGTCGAGATAGGCCGAGTGAACGTTGTTCAGCTGCTGGCTGTTATAGCTGATGGTCTCCCATGCGCCTGTGCTCATGGCCATTCCGTTATAGACGTAGTTGCCGATGTTGGCACGGAAGTTCAGACCCAGTGTGAGCTTCTTCCAGCGCAGCGAGGTGGTGAGGCCCATGATATAGTCGGGCATGGGCGAGTGGAAACGGTACAGGTCTTCAGAGTCTATCTTGCCGTCATTGTTCAGGTCGGCATAGGCACCCTCGATGGGGCGGCCTGTACGTTCGTCGTAGAGCTGGTGATAGACGTAGAACATGTAGGGCTGGTAGCCCTCGGTGAGTGTCTGGAACTGGTAGCTGTCAATCCAGGGACCTACAGGCACATTGGTGGCTTTCGAACCGGGCACCAGACTCAGGTTCTTCACCTTCATGCTTTGCCAAGTCATGTTGTAGCTCAGGTTCCATTCCCAGTCCTTCGTCTTGATGGGGGTGGCGTTCAGCGTCACCTCCACGCCCTTGCTGTCCACGTTGCCCACGTTGGTCAGAATCGTCTTGGCGAAGTTTGTTCCGGCTGCCGATGGCACAGTAGATAGCAGATCCTTAGTCTTGCGGGTGTAGAAGTCAACGCTACCCGACAGTCTGTTGTCGAGGAATCCGAAGTCCAGACCGAAGTTCCAAGACTTCGTTGTCTCCCATTTTAAGTCACTGACAAAGCTGTCTGGGCGGTAGGTGTAGATGTAGCGTCCGTTTATGAGCGCCTCTGCACCGTTGGTGCTCAGCGTATAGACGGGCAAGTAGTTGTAGTTGCCGATGCCGTCCTGCTGTCCGGTGACACCATAGCTGGCACGCAGTTTGAAGTTGCTCAGCACTTTCTGCTCCTTCATGAACGGCTCGTTGGTGAGTGTCCATCCCAAAGCCACCGAGGGGAAGGTGCCCCAGCGGTTGTTCTTTGAGAAGCGCGATGTGCCGTCGCGACGAAGTGTGGCAGTCAGCAGGTAGCGCCCGTCAAACGAGTAGTTGATACGTCCGTAGTATGACAGTAGTGCGTGGCGGTAGTCGCTCTCTTTCTCAGTGGAAAGCACCTCGTGTGCCACGTTGTAGGTGTTATACTCAGGACGGTTGCTCTTCCAGTATTGGTAGTCGTAGCCGATGGTGGCATCGACGTTGCTCTTGATTTTCTCAAAATACTTGCTGTAGTTGGCATAGAGCGTAAGCAGACGGTTCACGTTCTTCTGCGGGCCGTAGCTGTAGTCCAGACCGCCGGTAGTGTAGTTCGAGGCTGCTGTGGTGGGGATATAGGTGGTTCCCTTTCCTCTCGACAGGTCGATGCCCATCGTGGCATGCAGTTTCAGGTCGGGCAGGAAGTGGAGCTTGTAGTCAATGTCGAGCGAGGTGATGAGTCGTGTCACCGTACTCTTCGCGTCATATTGGTCTGCCAGTCCTTTCGGGTTGCGCACAGCAGCGTTGGTGGGCTGTCCGTTGGCATCTATGGCTTCGTTGTATCCGCCGAAGGTCTGGTTGTCCATATAGACAGGAATGGTGGGGTTGAAGGTGGCAGCGGCCCAGATGGCGCTACCGTTATAGAAACTGTTGCGGTTCCATGTGCCTTTGGCATTGAGGGTCAGTCTCAGGTGGTCGTCGAGCAATGAAGGGTTCAGCACCACATTACCCGTCACGCGCTGCGCATTGTCTTTCTTCACCAGTCCGCTTTGGTTCATGTAGCCCACTGAAACGCGGAAGGGCATGAATCCGGCTTTTCCTGCAATGCTCACGTTGTTGTCGGTACCAAAAGCGGTGCGATATACCTCGTCGTTCCAGTTGGTGTTGGCTGTTCCAAGCAGCGCCTTCTGTGCTACTGAGCCACGGCTGCTGATAAGGTTGTAGAAATCGTCGCGTCCCAGCATATCCACCATCTTGGTGCGCGTCTGCAGGGTGTTGGTCGTATTGAAGCTGATGGTAGGCTTCTTCTCGGCTCCCTTCTTCGTGGTGATGATGATGACACCGTTTGAGGCGCGGCTACCGTAGATGGCCGTCGATGATGCGTCTTTCAGCACGGTCATGCTCTCAATGTCGGCGGGGTTGATCATGCTCAGGAAGTTGTTGTCGTTGCCAGCGATGCCGCCTCGTTCCAAGGGCACACCGTCGAGCACGATGAGCGGGTCGTTAGAGGCGTTGAGCGATGCGCCGCCACGCACACGGATGGTGCTGCCGCCCGTAGCCGAACCGCTGTTCGACATGATTTGCACGCCAGCCACTTTGCCGTTGATGAGTTGTTCTGGCGAGCTGATCTGACCTTTGTTGAAGTCGTCGCTCTTGATGGTCGATACCGAACCGGTCAGGTCGCTCTTGCGGGCCGTACCGTAGCCGATGACCACCACCTCGCTCACCATCTGCTGGTCGGGCATGAGTTGGATGTTGAGTTTTCCAGCCGTGATATCTACCGTTTTTGTCGTGTAGCCCACGTAGCTCACTTGCAGTTGCTTGGCCGATGGCTGCACCTGCAGTTTGAAGTTGCCGTCCAGGTCGGTTACAGTTCCACCTCCCGACTGTCCTGCAATGACGACAGTGGCTCCCATAAGCGGTTCGCCTTGCTCATCGCTTACGCTGCCCGTCACGTTTCTTACTTGCGCTGAGACTGTGGCAGTAAACAACAGTAACAGCAAGGCGAGCACATTGCGTGCGCCCACATTCAGCCTTTCATACGTACGTTTCATTCATTGATTTTTTTTGATTGTTTGTTGTAGTTTTAGTAATTGCAAAGGTAAGAAAAAATCATACAACCTGCAAATTTTTCTTCGTTTTATTTTTGAAAATCTTTGCAGCGTTGCAGTGTTGCAGTGTTGCAGTTCCAAAATAGATTTTACTAAGGTCAAAAATTAGCTCTATATTTATATATATATTATATATTAATATATAATATATATATAAATATAGAAGTATTTTTAGGGTACGAGGGAATGCCTCTTGAGAACTGCAACACTGCAACACTGCAACAACGAGTGTAAGCCAAACTGTGTGTGTTGAAGACAACTCCCGCGCGCACCTCGACAGCGTTTGAATGAAACGCACATGGAGTTTCTCACAGACACACAGCGAGTTTGTGTTAAACAAATGTCCCAATTTGTTTTTTCACTATTGCGAAGAAGGAATTTCATACCTCCCCCTCTTTTTAGGGCTTCACGGTGAAACGGTGAAAGTGAAAACATTGAGCAGAAGTTAAAAAATGGTAAAACATGCAGGTTTTCAACCATTATTACGTAATTTTGCAGCCAATTTGATATTTTCATATTGAATCGTAAAAATCGTATATACATTAAATAAGGTACAACTACAATGAACATTTCATTTGAAAGTGCTGACAAAGTGAATGGTCTGATGACCATCGTCATTGAGAAAGCAGACTATGAAGAAAAAGTCGAGAAGACGCTGAAAGACTATCGTAAGAAGGCTCAGATGCCCGGATTCCGTCCTGGAATGGTTCCTATGGGTCTCATCAAGAAACAGTATGGCACAGCCGTGAAGGTTGACGAGGTGAATCGTCTGCTGGGCGAGAAACTCTACGAGTATGTGCGTGAGAATAAGATTCAGATGCTGGGCGAGCCCCTTCCCAACGAGGAGAAGCAACAGGCTCAGGACTTCCAGCAGGACGGCCCTTACACCTTCGTTTTCGACATCGCTGTGGCTCCTGAATTCAAGGCTGAACTCACTGCCAAAGATACTGTTGACTACTACGACATCAAGGTCGATGACAAACTCGTTGACGATCAGGTGCAGATGTATGCATCACAGGCAGGCGAGTTTGTTGAAGCACAGGAGTGGAGCGGCAACGACACGCTGAAGGGTGACCTGCGCCAGCTTGATGCTGACGGCAACACACTTGAAGGTGGTATTGAGACAGAGGGCGGCATGATTATGCCCAGCTATATCAAAGGCGAGGATGAGAAGAAGAAGTTCGACGGTGCCAAGCTCGGCGACATCATCACCTTCAATCCTAAGAAGGCTTACCCCGACAATGATGCCGAGGTTGCAGCTCTGCTGAAGGTGGACAAGGAGAAGGTGAAGGACCTGACCGCTGACTTCAGTTTCCAGGTGACCTCCATCAACCACTTCCAGCCCGCAGCCGTCGATGAGAAACTCTTCGAGCGCGTGTTTGGTGAGGGCGTGAAGGATGAGGCTGATTTCCGTCAGCGCATCAGCGACACCATCAAGCCCCAGTTGGCAGCTAACAGCGACTATAGGTTCATGCTCGATGTGCGCAAGTATATGGAGAAGAAAGTGGGTGAGCTCACCTTCCCTGAGGCTCTGCTGAAGCGCATCATGCTGAATAACAACAAGGATAAGGGCGAGGACTTCGTGGAGAAGAACTTCAAGGCCAGCGTTGACGAGCTGAAGTGGCATCTCATCAAGGAGCAATTGGTAGCTGCCAATGGCATCAAGGTTGAGGACGACGACCTCAAGCAGGTGGCTAAGGCAGCCATCCGCCAGCAGTTTGCACAGTACGGTATGACCAACGTTCCCGAAGATGTGCTGGAGAACTATGCTGAGGAGCAGCTGAAGAAGCGTGAGCAGGTTGATCAGTTTGTGGACCGCGCTGTTGATGCCAAACTCACTGAGGCGCTCAAGGGCATTGTTAAACTGAATAAGAAAGAGGTTACACTCGATGAGTTCAACAAGCTCATGCAGGAGGCTTAAACAATACCTTATTTTTATATGTGCCCCGATTCGATATTACCGAATTGGGGATTTTTTTTGCAAAAAATACTTAAAGGATTGGCATTGTCGAGTTTTTTTTATAACTTTGTATGAGGAAAGGGGAAAAGCCCTGAAAAAGTTTCCTGAAAGTTTTCCTAATAGTGTCAAACTTATTCATTTTACAGTAACGATGATGAATGATTTTAGAAAATATGCTACGCAACATCTTGGTATGAGCGGCTTAGTGCTTGACGATGTGATGAAGACGCAAGCACAGTACATGAATCCCTATATTCTGGAAGAGAGACAGCTGAATGTGACGCAGATGGACGTCTTTTCACGCTTGATGATGGACCGTATCATTTTCCTCGGCACAGAGGTCAATGACTATACGGCCAACACCCTTCAGGCACAGTTGCTCTATCTTGACTCGGTAGATCCGGGCAAGGACATCTCTATCTACATCAATTCTCCTGGCGGTAGCGTCTATGCCGGCCTGGGCATCTATGACACCATGCAGTTTGTGTCGAGCGACGTGGCCACTATCTGTACGGGAATGGCTGCCTCAATGGCAGCTGTGCTCCTTGTGGCAGGTGCCGAAGGAAAACGCTCGGCATTGCCTCACAGCCGTGTGATGATTCACCAGCCGCTGGGCGGTGTGCAGGGACAAGCCTCCGATATTGAGATTGAGGCCCGCGAGATTCAGAAACTGAAGAAAGAACTCTATACCATCATTGCTGACCATTCGCATACTGACTATGAAAAGGTGTGGAAAGATTCTGACCGCAACTATTGGATGACGGCTGAGGAGGCCAAGGAGTATGGAATGATTGATCAGGTGCTGACGAAGAAATGAAGAAAGTTTGTAGCTTTTGCGGAAAAAACGAACATCAGGTAAGGCTCCTCATCTCGGGCAGCAGTGCCTATATCTGTGAAGAATGTGCTAAGCAAGCCTACAGGATAGTGGAAGAATCCGGACTGCTGGAGGGACAGCAGAAAAGCGGGGAGCATTTCGACTGGGCCAGGGTGCCTAAGCCCACAGAGATAAAGAAATACCTCGACCAGTATGTCATTGGTCAGGACGAGGCCAAGCGATTCCTCTCAGTTGCGGTCTATAATCACTACAAACGTTTGGAACAGCCAAACGATGACAATGGGGTGGAGATTGAGAAGTCGAACATCATCATGGTGGGCTCAACTGGTACAGGCAAGACTCTGCTGGCTCGAACCATAGCTAAGCTGCTCGACGTGCCTTTCACCATCGTTGATGCTACGGTGTTCACCGAAGCAGGCTATGTGGGCGAGGACGTGGAGAGCATTCTGTCACGACTGCTGCAAGTGGCCGACTACAAACTGGAGGCTGCACAGCGCGGCATCGTGTTCATCGACGAAATTGACAAGATAGCCCGTAAGGCCGACAACCCCTCTATCACACGCGATGTGAGCGGAGAGGGCGTACAGCAGGGACTGCTTAAACTGCTTGAGGGAACCATTGTCAACGTGCCACCTAAGGGGGGACGCAAGCATCCTGATCAGGACTATATACACGTGGATACGCGTAACATCCTCTTCATCTGTGGAGGAGCCTTCGATGGCATAGAGCGCAAGATAGCACAGCGACTGAATACCCACACCGTGGGTTATAACTCGGTACAGAACGTGCGCAAGATAGACAAGAACGATCTCATGAAGTATGTGGTGCCGCAAGACCTCAAGTCGTTTGGCCTCATACCCGAGATTATCGGTCGTCTGCCTGTGCTTACCTATCTGAATCCGCTCGACCGCGAGGCGCTGCGCCGTATTCTTGTTGAGCCAAAGAACTCAATCGTGAAGCAGTATGAGAAGCTGTTCCAGATGGACGGCATAACTCTTACCTTTGCCGAGGATGCCCTTGAGCTGATTGTCGATAAGGCCGTAGAGTACAAGCTTGGTGCACGCGGATTGCGATCCATCGTAGAGAGCATCATGATGGATGCTATGTTCGAGATGCCTTCTACTCATCGCAAAACGTTTGAAGTGACCCGTGAGTATGCCCAGCAACAATTAGCCAAGTCGAACATGACCCCTGTCGAATGACCGAGAATATCTACTGAAAGATTCCTCATAGAAAAGAATAAGAGAAACATAAGCCTATGACACCGAACAAAATGAATCTGACCGAAGCGCTTAAGAAGTATTTTGGTTTTGATACCTTCAAGGGCGACCAAGAGGCCATCATCCAAAATGTGCTTAATGGGCGCGACACCTTTGTCCTTATGCCTACAGGCGGTGGCAAGTCGCTCTGCTATCAGTTGCCTTCGCTGCTGATGGAGGGTGTGGCTATTGTCATCTCACCGCTTATCGCGCTGATGAAGAACCAGGTGGACTTCATCACCCATCTGAGCGAGCACGAGGGTACGGCCCATTTCCTGAACTCATCGCTCAACAAGGGGGCCATCGACCAAGTGAAGGCCGACATCCGCTCAGGGCAGACCAAGTTGCTCTATGTGGCGCCTGAGTCGCTTACAAAGGAGGATAACGTGGAGTTTCTGAAGACCTGTAAGATATCCTTCTATGCCATAGATGAGGCTCACTGTATTTCGGAGTGGGGTCACGATTTCCGCCCTGAGTATCGACGCATTCGCCCCATCATCAACGAGATAGGAAAGGCTCCCGTCATTGCCCTCACAGCTACTGCTACGGACAAGGTGCGTACCGACATCAAGAAGAACCTGGGCATTGTTGAGGCCGACGAGTTCAAGAGTTCATTCAATCGTCCTAACCTCTATTATGAAGTGCGTCCTAAGACAAAGGACATTGACAAGGACATCGTGCGCTTCATCAAGCAGCACACGGGCAAGAGCGGCATCATCTATTGTCTCTCGCGCAAGAAGGTGGAAGACCTGGCCGATGTGTTGCGTGCCAATGACATCAAGGCCGAGGCATATCATGCCGGACTCGACAGCACCACGCGCACCCAGACACAAGACGACTTTCTTATGGAGAAAATCGATGTCATTGTGGCTACCATCGCTTTTGGTATGGGCATCGACAAGCCCGATGTACGCTTCGTCATACATTACGACATACCCAAATCGCTGGAGGGCTATTATCAAGAGACGGGACGAGCCGGACGTGATGGCGGCGAAGGCATTTGTCTGGCGTTCTACAGCTATAAAGACTTGCAGAAGCTTGATAAGTTCATGGAGGGGAAGCCTGTGGCTGAACAAGACATTGGCCGCCAGTTGTTGCAGGAAACAGCTGCCTATGCTGAGACTTCAGTATGCCGCCGTAAAATGCTGCTCCACTATTTCGGTGAAAACTACGAGCAAGACAATTGCCATAACTGTGACAACTGTCTGCATCCCAGCACTAAGCGCGAAGCCAGCGCCCAGTTGGTCACTGTTCTGAAAGCGGTGCAGGCTGTGAAGGAGAATTTCCGTAGCGACTATATAGTCAACTTCATCATAGGTCGCGAAACCAACGAGATCAATGCTCGGAAGCACCATGAGCTCGAGGAGTTTGGCATGGGTGAGGACGAGGATCCTAAGATTTGGAATCCAGTCATCCGACAGGCTCTCATCGCCGGCTACTTGAAGAAAGATGTTGAGAACTACGGCTTGTTGAAGCTTACCGCTGCCGGCAAGAAGTTCTTAAAGTCACCTAAGTCGTTCATGGTGATGCTCGACCATGAGTTCAATGACGAAGATGAAGGACCTGAGGGAGGCACCAGTGCACTCGACCCCACGCTCAGTGCGATGCTGCATGACCTGCGTAAGAAGTGGTCGCGTAAGCTCAACCGTCCGCCCTATGTCATTTTCCAGGACGTGTCCATTGAGCAGATGGCCACCGACTATCCAGTCACGCTTGAGGAACTGAAGAATATTCAGGGTGTGGGCGACGGCAAGACACGTCAGCCATACGCAAAGGAGTTTGTTGACTTCATTAAGCATTACTGCGAGGAGAACGACATCACCCGTCAGGCTGACCTGCGCGTGCGTACCAAGGCCAAGGACTCCATGCGCAAGCTGAAGATTCTGCAGAACATCGACCGTCGCATCGACCTGGAGGACATTGCCCGTGCCGAAGGCATCGACTTCGACGAGTTGCTTGATGAGTTGGAGGGCATCGTGATCTATAGTGGTAACAAAGTGAACATCAACTACTACTTAGAGGAAATCATGGATCCCGATGATATTGATGACATCTATGAGTACTTCAGGGAGTCTGACTCTGGCGACCTTCAAGAAGCCTACAAGGAGCTGGGTGGCGACTATGAGGAACGCGACATCCGTTTGGTGCGCATCAAGTTCATCAGTGAGATGGCTAACTGACGTGTTTACATTATGCTTTAGAGAAAAAATTGGACTCACACCTGTAATAAGATGTGAGTCCAATTTGTATATAAGGTGTGAGCCCAATATGTATATGCTTTACTGCTCAATGTTATACTTTGCCAATAACTCTCTGAAAGCTTTTGCTTCAGGAGACTCCTTGATGTCTTTTTCAGCTCCAAGCATCCGTGCCGTCGCATGGTTTCTCAGTTCGATGAATCTTTAATTCATTTTCTTTCCACAAATATACACTTCACTCGGCTTGTTGTAGCTGAAGCCCGTGTGCTGGGCCGTAAGCAGGTCGTTGTCGAACACCAGGAAGTCAGCATCCTTGCCGGCCTCAATAGAGCCCTTGCAGGCTTCGATGCCGAGCTGTTTGGCACCATTGATGGTGTAGCCCTGTATCATCTCCTCGATGCTCATTTTCTCGTTTGGAGACGGATATTCCGCAACAACTCTGGCTATTTCGGGAGCGTTGCTCTTCTCGTTGACAAATCGTGTCATTCCGATTTCCATACCGAGGAAGGGATTCCAGGTCTTAAAGTCACCATAGACAATATTATCGCTTGAAAAAGTCACATTGGCCCCCGTCTTCCACATTGTCTTGCTGCGGTACATCTTATTCGCACGTTTCTCACCAAGCAGACTTCTCCATATCTCATAGGGATTGCCACCTGTGCATCCAGAATGCCACCAAGGGGTGTAATTGGCTGTAACGCCCAACTTGGCAAAGCGGTCGATATCTGCGTCATCTTGAATTTCCAGATGTGCACAGGTTACTCTCACGCGGAACTCGTCACCCAGTTCCTTCCTTGCCAGCTCTACACCGTCGAGAACGGCGCGTGATGATGCCTCGCCTACAGTATGTGCATGGAAGTCCAGTCCTTCCTCGTTGAGCAGTTTCATCACCTCTGCGACTTCCTCCTTGTTGAAGGTAGTAGCGCCTTTCTTGTTGGTATCTACATAGGGGGTGACCTGAGCCGCTGTCTCAATTCTCAAGGTGCCATCCATGAACACCTTGAAAGTATGAACATTCAGGTGCTCGGTGTTCATTTCACGTTGGTAACGCTTCACATTTTCCACGACCTCCCTCATCTTCTTGGGGTTAGTGAGCGCAATGCTTCCGTCGATATAGACAGGCAGTTTGCCTTGCTTGTCGAGTTCGCGCAAACGCTTGTAAATGCGTTCATGGAGCTCCTCGCCCTCAGGGAAACCTGCATCGAAGACAGCGGTCACGCCCGTCTTTACTGAATAATCTATCCAGCGCATGAGTTCTGCGTCAATCTGCTCATCTGTAACAGTTAAGTCATCGAAGAGCATGTGCCACCCTGATGACTCGAAGGCATTGCCTGTCACATGACCGTTCTTGCGCACGTAATAGCTAAGTTCGGGCACGCGGTCTGGTGTATCGTCGGTGATTCCGTGTCTGTCAAGTATCTTTGAATTCACCCAAACGCTGTGGCCTTCACCTTCCAGAATCAGAAGCTCAGCATCGGGACAGATGGCATCCAGGTCTTCCTTGACGATGTCATCCCCATTCAGGTATTTGCGCTCCAAGATGAATCTGTAACGTTTTAAACCTGGATTCTTCTTGATTTCTCCTGCCATAAAGTCCAGGGCTTCTTTCTTGCTGGAGCATGCTATATATTCCCCCGGATCCATATAGGCAAATCCGATACTTGTGGTCACATGTACATGGCTGTCGATGATGCCGGGCATGATAAACTTTCCACCCAGGTCAGTCACCTCGCCCTCAAATGCTGAAAGGCCGGCTTCATCGCCTACATATACAAATTTTCCGTCTTTTACTACCAGAGCTGTTGCCTGGAGATTGTTTTTGTCCGCTGTGTAGATTTTAGCGTTTTTGATAATCTTGTCTGCTTTCATTTTTGTGATTTTTAGTTTACAGATATTGTTTGCGCAAATATAGTCAATTCCCTTTAAAACAACAATAGCCAAAGGGAAATGGCAGGCAAGTTTTAACAATTCTGAAATGAATTTTACAATTTTGTAAGTTTCTGTAGCAAAAAAAAAACTTGCAGTGTTGTAAGCAATACGATGATTTGTCAGAAGTGCGAAGTGTTGCATATTATGAAGATGTAATTCGGCCTGCTGTTGAAATATTTAGCTTAAATCGTGATGAGTTCTGTTCTAAATCATTAAGTGATATAGCCTAAATCGTGACATGATATAGCCTAAATCATGACGTAATATAGCCTAAATCGTGACGTAATATAGCCTAAAACTCGGCATGATCTTGCCTGCAACATGAAGTGAATGATTCAAGATGGCGAATCCTGCTTGCATACTTCATCAACAGACATACTACACACTATATGAAAAAAGTTTGCAAAACATCTGTTACATCTGTTTCTTGGTTGCAATGCTTTGATAACCAGTTATTTAATAGTGAAGCAGATGGAAACAGATGGGAGCAGATATTATATTCTTTCTGTTAAGAACCCCCTGAGATGAAGATGGGTTATGCCATTGTGTTATCAGACTAGATAGCTTTGACTAACAATTGCTTCCATATCTTTATAGATGAAATTTGCTACAAAGATAATAATTTTGTCTTTTATTAAAGACAAAACTTTGTGTTCTTTGAGATTTGTTTTGTATAATTTACATAATTACCCCTCAAAATGGCTATTGAGTTACGTTATAATATGGCATTTTTTCCGTTAAATCGTATTAATTCAGCAAGAAATTGCTAAAAGTGGGGTTCGGGGTGCGGAAAAATATGTATCTTTGCACGCAATAAAAAATAAAGGTACCCTATTATGTCAACATTTATTGCAGATAAAATCGTGATGGACGGCCTTACCTTTGACGACGTCCTGCTCATTCCCGCTTATTCTGAAGTATTGCCCAAGACCGTGGAACTGCGCACGCGCTTCTCACGCAACATTGAGCTGAATGTGCCGTTTGTAACGGCTGCTATGGACACCGTCACGGAGAGCCAGATGGCCATTGCCATTGCCCGTGAGGGAGGCATCGGCGTGATTCATAAGAACATGTCGATTGAGGATCAGGCCCGTCAGGTGGCTATTGTGAAGCGTGCCGAGAACGGTATGATCTACGACCCCATCACTATTCCTCTGGGCTCGACTGTTGCTCAGGCCCTCGACATCATGGCCGAATATCACATTGGCGGTATTCCCGTGGTAGATGACGAGAAACATCTGGTGGGCATCGTGACCAATCGCGACCTGCGCTTCGAGCGCCGACTGGACAGACCTGTTGACGACGTTATGTCGAAGGAAAATCTGGTGACCACTCACCAGCAGACTGACCTCACGGCTGCTGCACAGATTCTGCAAGAAAACAAGATTGAGAAGTTGCCTGTGGTGGATAAGGACAACCACCTCGTGGGACTGATTACTTATAAGGACATCACGAAGGCCAAGGACAAGCCGATGGCCTGCAAGGATGAGAAGGGACGGCTGCGCGTGGCTGCCGGTGTGGGCGTGACAGTTGACACGCTCGACCGCATGCAGGCACTGGTCAATGCAGGTGCCGATGCTATTGTCATCGATACGGCTCACGGTCACTCGAAGGGCGTGATTGACAAGCTGCGCGAAGCGAAGAATGCCTTTAAGAATATAGATATTGTGGTGGGCAACATCGCTACGGGCGCTGCTGCACGCATGCTCGTGGAGAACGGTGCCGACGCAGTGAAAGTGGGTATTGGACCAGGCTCTATCTGCACCACTCGCGTGGTGGCTGGTGTGGGCGTACCGCAGCTGTCGGCTGTCTATGATGTTTACAGCGCTCTGAAGGGTACGGGTGTGCCCCTCATTGCCGATGGTGGCTTGCGCTACTCGGGCGACATCGTGAAGGCACTGGCTGCCGGTGGCTCCTGTGTGATGATTGGCTCGCTGGTGGCAGGAACAGAGGAGAGTCCCGGCGACACCATAATATATAATGGACGTAAGTTCAAGAGCTATCGTGGCATGGGTTCGCTTGAGGCTATGGAGCACGGTTCGAAGGACCGCTACTTCCAGGCCGACACGAAGGACGTGAAGAAACTGGTGCCGGAGGGCATTGCCGGACGGGTGCCTTACAAAGGCACGGTGCAGGAGGTGATCTATCAGCTCACGGGCGGACTGCGCTCAGGCATGGGCTATTGTGGAGCTGCCAGCATAGAGCGCCTGCACGATGCTAAGTTCACGCGCATCACCAATGCCGGTGTGATGGAGAGCCATCCGCACGACATCACCATCACAAGCGAGGCTCCCAATTATTCTAGACCAAACGATTAAAAACGGAAATGAAAAAAGTGCTTATAGCCGTTCTCATGACGGCTTCTTTTCAGTGTGTTGGTGCTCAGTCGCAAGTGGCTGATCCTGTTATCATGACAGTGAACAATCAGCCTGTACTGCGTTCGGAATTCGAGTATTCCTACAACAAAAACAACTCAGAGGGGGTTATCGACAAGAAGACTGTCGATGAATATGTTGACCTCTTTATTAATTATAAACTAAAGGTTGTAGCCGCTCTGGAAGCGAAATACGACACTCTGCAGTCGTTCAAGGATGAGTTTGCACAGTATCGTGACCAGCAGGTGCTACCACTGATGGTGACCGACGACGATGTGGAAGCTGAGGCACATAAGATATACGATGAAACCGTGAAACGTATCGGCCCTGATGGACTGATTCAGGTGTCACACATTCTGCTCCGCTTGAATCAACAGGCCACACAAGAGGAACTGGCTGCCGCCAAGTTGCGTGCCGACTCCGTTTATAAGGCTCTGAAAGGTGGTGCCGACTTTGCCGAACTGGCTAAGAAGGTGTCGCAGGATCCAGGGTCTGCCCAACAGGGCGGATTGCTGCCGTTTGTGCAGCGCGGACAGTTGGTTAAGGAGTTTGAAGATGCTGCTTACGCTCTACAGCCGGGCGAGATGTCGGACATCGTGCAGTCGCCCTTCGGCTATCACATCATCAAGATGAAGGAGCGCAAGATGCTCGAGCCCTTTGAGTTCCATCACGATGGTATTCTGCGCTTTATTGAACAGCGTAACCTGCGCGACCGTATTGCTCAGCAGAAAGTGGACGAGTTGCTGAAGAACAACACTATGCTTACGAAGAGCCAGCTCATGGAGCAGAAGGCTGACGAGTTCGCTGCCCGTGATTCAGACTTGAAGAACTTGATTCGCGAATACCATGATGGACTGCTGCTCTACGAAATCAGTAATAAGCTGGTGTGGGATAAGGCTGCCAAAGATGAGGATGGACTGGCTAAATATTTCAAGAAGAACAAGAAGAAATATGCGTGGGATGAGCCACGATTCAAGGGCATGGCCTTCCACGTGAAGGTGGTAGAGGACATTCAGGCTGTAAAGGACTGCGTAAAGAACCTTGCCTTCGACAAGTGGGCTGAGCAATTGCGCTCTACGTTCAATGCCGACTCGGTGCTCCGCATCAGAGTGGAGAAGGGTATCTTCAAAAAGGGCGACAATGCTTTGGTGGACAGTATTATCTTTAAGAAAGATACAACCGTGACGAAACTGAAGGACTATCCTTTTGACGACGTGTACGGCAAGGTGCTGAAGAAAGGTCCAGAGGACTATACCGACGTTCGTGGCCTGGTGGTGGCCGACTATCAGGAAGAACTGGAGAAGCAATGGGTGGCTGAACTGCGCAAGAAGTATCCTGTTTACGTGAACAAAGAAGTGCTGCTCACGGTGAAAAATGGCGAGGACAACGCTGCAAGTGATAAGAAATAAGTGACAGATGACAACGAATAACGGATATGTGCGTGGCATGCTACGGTCGGTGATGAAAGGCAGATGGGTGATGGCGATAGGACTGTCATTGCTCGTTTGTCAGTTGTCATTCGGTCAAACTGTGGCACAAAGCGTAGTTGATGAAGTAGTATGGGTGGTAGGCGATGAGCCCATTCTGAAGAGTGAGATTGAGGTAATGCGCATGCAGGCCGCCATGGAGAATTACCGCTGGGAGCGCGATCCCGACTGTGCTATTCCTGAGCGGCTGGCAGTGCAGAAACTGTTCTTGCACCAGGCTGCCATCGACAGTATCGAGGTGAAGGAATCGGAAGTGAATGCCCAGATTGAGGCACGTGTGGAATACATGATTTCACAGGTGGGCTCGAAGGAGAAATTGGAAGAATATCGCAAGCAGACGCTGACGCAGATCAGAGCCTCAATGCACGACGAATTGAAGAACCAGATGCTGGTTCAGCGCATGAGAGAGCATCTGGTGAAGGATGTGGTGGTGACGCCAGCTGAGGTGCGCCGCTACTTCAAGGATATTTCGGCAGACAGTATCCCCTTTGTTTCGACGGAGGTGGAAGTGCAGATTATCACGCAGACACCGCCTATCAGTCAGACTGAGATTAACCGTGTGAAAGACGAATTGCGCGGTTTCACCGAACGTGTGAACAAAGGTGAAGCATCGTTTCAGACACTGGCACGTCTCTACTCGCAAGATCCTGGCACTGCCCGTCGTGGCGGCGAGCTCGATTATGCCGGACGTGCCACGCTCGATCCGGCCTTCGCAGCCGTTGCTTTCAGCATGACCGATCCTAAAAAAATATCGAAAATTGTAGAGTCGGAATTCGGCTACCACATTATTCAGCTCGTTGATAAACGTGGCGATAAGGTGAAAGTGCGCCACATCCTGCTCAAGCCAGAGGTAGGCGACTCCGCTATACAGGAATCGATGATTCGTCTGGACTCTGTAGCCACAGACATCAGAGCCGGAAAATTCTCGTTTGAGGAGGCTGCTACCTACATCTCTGACGATAAGGAGACACGTAACAATCGGGGCTTGATGTCTAATCGTTCAGAGCATGGACAGACATCGAAGTTCCAGCTTCAGGATCTTCCTGCTGAGATAGCGAAAGTAGTGGATACGATGCAGGTGGGACAGATATCGCAACCGTTCACCATGATTAACGAGCGCGGTAAGACCGTATGTGTGCTGGCCAAGCTGAAAAACAGGGTAGAAGGGCATAAGGCCACTATTACTGAGGACTTTCAGGTGATGAAAGAATTGGTGCTGAATAAGCGCCGTGAGGAAGTCATCCATAAATGGGTGGAGAAGAAAATCAAGGATACCTACATACGTGTCAATGATAGGTATAAGAACTGTGATTTTGAATACAAAGGCTGGGTAAAGTAATTCTAAAATTCGTTTTTCGTATCATTGGGTAAAGTAAAATACCATAGTAAGAGTCATACTGGCAGAAGCATCCTCGTGGTGCTTCTGTGTGCGCTATGTGCCTCGCTGCTCTATGCAGCCCAGCCCGTCAAGAAGAAAGGCAACACGAAACAACAGCGTAAGCAGACGTCGGAAAAGAAGGAGGATCCTGAACGGGTGTACTTGATTCATTCCGATGAATTGTTTTACGACCAGTGGCGCAACAACAATGCTCAGGTATTGAGGGGAAACGTTCACTTTCTGCATGATGGAGCTCATCTGTATTGCGATAGCGCCAATTTCTTTGAAGAGACAAATTCTTTTGAGGCTTTCGGACATGTGTACATGAATCAGGGCGATACGCTCACTCTGGTCAGCGACTATGGATTCTACGACGGCAATGACCAACTGATTCAAGCCTTGCAGAACGTGGTGCTGAAACATCACGATACAACACTCTACACTGACTCTCTCTACTACGACCGGCTGTGGAATATGGGGTATTTCCAGGAAGGCGGAAAAATGATAGACAAGGGTACAACACTGGTGAGTGACTGGGGCGAGTATCACAGTGATACGAAGATGGCCATATTCTATTATGATGTGACGATGACTGACAAGGACTTCGTGCTGACGAGTGACTCACTATACTATGATACGAATATCAAGTTGGCGCATATCGTAGGACCATCTGATATCGTCAGCGGAAAGAGCCACATCTACTCAGAACTGGGCTACTATAATACGCAGACTAAAGAAGGACGGCTCATGAACCGTTCAACCATGGACAACGAGGGAAGGGTGCTCGTGGCTGACAGTATCTGGTACAACGGATTTACAGGTGTCAGCGAGGCATTCAGGAATATGGTCTATACTGATACGGTGAACAAGAACATGCTCACTGGTGAGTATGGTTACTATGAAGACTTCACTGGCTATGCAATGGCAACAGAAAAGGCCGTTTCTATCGATTTTTCCCAGCGTGACTCGCTATTTATGCATGCCGATACATTTAAGGTGTTCACTTTTAATAAGGAAACCGACTCGGTATATCGCGTGATGCATGCATATCATAAGGTGAGAGCCTACCGAACTGACTTGCAGGCCGTGTGCGACTCACTGGTTTACAATCAGAAGGACTCCTGTATGACGCTCTATCGTGATCCCATCACCTGGAACCAGAACCAGCAACTGCTCGGTGAGGTAATCAAGGTGTATATGAAGGACTCGGTGGTGGATCGTGCACACGTTATTAACCAAGCCTTCTCCATCGAGGACCTGGGCGAGAAGAATATGTTCAACCAGGTGTCGTCGAAAGAGATGTTTGCGTTTTTTGTCAATGGAGATGTATATGAGACACAAGCTGTGGATAATGTGTTGGTGAACTACTTCCCCATAGATGAGGCTGACAGCTCGTATATCGGTATGGTTGCGATGGAAACAAGCCTGATGCGTATGTTCTTGAAGAACAGAAAACTGAACCGCATTTGGACTCCAAAAAGTGAAGGAGTGGTTTATCCAGTCACGCAAATTCCTCCCAGTAGGCGATACCTCAACGGGTTTGCCTGGTTCGACTATGTGCGCCCGCTCTCAAAAGATGATATTTTCGTATGGCGAGGAAAACGTGCTGGCACAGAGCTGAAGCCGCAAAAGCGCAGAGAGGCTCCTATACAAAAACTGCCAACGGAAGAAAAACTCCAGATAGCGGATGAAAAAGCACTGCCCAAGGAGGAAAAAGCGGCAATAGAAAAGCCTGAAGAAGAACCTGTTGAGGCAGGAGAGGAAAAACAAGCCGAGAAAAAAACAACCGAAGAACCTATACAATCTGCGGAGGAAAAAGTATGAACGATGTCATTCAACTACTACCCGATTCGGTGGCTAACCAGATTGCCGCTGGAGAGGTGATACAACGACCAGCTTCAGTTATCAAGGAGCTGGTGGAAAACTCTGTAGATGCTGGCGCAAAGAATATACAGGTGATCGTGGTGGATGCCGGACGCACACTGATTCAGGTCGTTGACGATGGTTGTGGTATGTCTGAAACCGATGCACGACTGGCTTTCGAACGACATGCAACTTCCAAAATACGCAAAGCCGATGATTTGTTTGCGTTGCATACGATGGGCTTTCGCGGTGAGGCACTGCCCTCCGTGGCAGCTGTCTCACAGGTGGAACTACTCACTCGCAAGGCTGGCGAGGAAGTAGGCACTCGCTTGGTGTTGCACGGTTCACGTGTAATGGAACAGGGACCTGCAGCTTGCCCCGTGGGGTGCAACTTTCGCATAGAGAATCTTTTTTTCAATGTACCGGCACGCAGGAAGTTCCTCAAGACGAATGCAACGGAATTGAGCAACATCTTATCGGCTTTTGAACGCATCATTTTGGTCTATCCAGAGATAGCCTTTTCCATGTATAGTAATGGACAGGAATTGATGAACCTAAAAGCGTGCTCACTCAAACAGCGCATCGTCGATGTCTTTGGAAAGAAGCTAAGCCAGGACTTGCTTTCTCTTGAGGTGGAAACAGCTCTCTGTCGTATCTCAGGATATGTGGGGAAACCTGAATCGGCAAAGAAGAAAGGAATGCAAAACTATTTCTTCGTCAATGGCCGATATATGAAACATGCCTATTTCCATAAGGCGGTGGCCACAGCATTCGAACGGCTCATTCCTCAAGGAATGATGGTTCCTTACTTCATCTACTTTGAAGTATCGCCAGCAGACATCGATGTAAACATTCATCCCACTAAGACAGAGATAAAATTTGAGAATGAGCAAAGCATCTGGCAAATTCTGTTGGCGGCGGTCAAAGATGCCATAGGCCGATTCTGTGAAGTTCCTGCTATTGACTTTGATACCGAAGGACGACCGGATATTCCTCTTTTCAACCCTAAGGCACATGCTGTCGAGGTGCCAACGGTGAACTACAATCCCGAATATAATCCATTTAAATCTGCAAGTAAGATTGAATCATCGACTGGTAGCGAAGCTGGAAAAATATATGGTAGCAGAGTCTCTAAGTCGTATGGTATGCAAGAAGAATGGGAGCAACTGTATGATGTGGCACAGGTACAGCAGCAAGAAGTAGGACTTTTCCCCAATCCGCCTGCTGATGAGAAGGGTATGGCCTCGGACTTCTTGGTTGACAAGTCGCCCATTCACTATCAGTATAAGGGACGTTACATTATGACTGCTGTGCGTTCAGGCCTCATGGTTATCGATCAGCATAGGGCTGATATGCGCATTCGCTATGAGAACTACCTGCAACAATTGGCACAGCAGCAGAGTAGAACCCAGCAACTACTTTTCCCAGAAGTGGCACAGTTTGCCCCTTCAGAGATTCCTTTGCTGGAACAGGTGCTGCCTGTGTTGACGGCAGTAGGCTTCGATCTTAGTGACTTGGGTGGAGGAAATATCGCTATATCAGGAGTACCAACAGGAGTTGACGGCTTGGATCCAGTATTACTGGTAAAAGGACTGGTGGGCGATGTAAAGGAAATGGGAAGTTCGGTTGTTGAAGAACAACTGAATGCCACATTAGCTCGGAGTCTGGCAAGACAGTCAGCTATTCCGCAAGGCCAGGTACTTGATAATGAAGAAATGGAACGTTTGGTGAATCAGCTCTTCTCTTGTAAGAATGTGAACTATACTCCAGATGGAAAAGCCATTCTGGCAATATTGCCACAACATGATATAGAACAATTACTTGGATAAAGTAGGGTAGATATAGGGGGCTGAATTTTTTATTTCTGGACATACCATCTCTATTATATAGTATATAATATATAGTAATTATAATATATAGTATGATGTAGTACGGAAAAGAGAATGTTGAATTTGAAGTATTTGTATAGTGTAAGACGATATGAATGGTTTTAACAGGATTTTCGGAAAAACAACCTCTGTTAACTGAAGGGCTGAAACGTTTTTTATCTCCTTTTTTGATGAAATACAGAAATATCGTCAATGATTATCTTTGAAAAAGAAGAAAATATGGTGCAATCCTGCGAAAAACAGGCACTTTTCGGCCTTTTTTGTTAAAAAATGGCACTAATCTTGTATTTTGTGCGAAAAAATGTTGGAGAATTAAATATTTTTATCTACTTTTGCCACACATTTCGAAATCTAACTGATTGTTTTATAAAATAAAATTATTATGAAAAAGTTTTTAATGGGACTAGCTTTTGCTAGCATTTCAATGGCAGGATTCGCTCAGTCTGACGTTCCTGTTAAGAAGTACAGCGTTGCAACTAACTCTTTCTGGGCTAACTGGTTCATTACAGCAGGCTTCCAGTATGGTTCTTCTTATTCAGCTTATGAGCAGGAGCACGGACTCGAGCTCGGCGGACTGTTCAAGGATACCCGTCGCGACATGGGTGCTTCTTTGTCAATTGGTAAATGGTTTACTCCAGGTCTCGGTCTCCGTACTAAGGGTACCATGTTCTTCGTTGGTCACGATGCAGCTCACACTGTTGCTGCTGATGGCAAAGTGAAGATTCTGAACATCCAGGAGCAGGCTCTGTTCAACCTGAACAATCTGTTCGCTGGTTACAATGAGAAGCGTGTTTGGAACATCATTCCTTATGCTGGTGCTGGTTTCATGCGCAACATGAGCGACAATGTGAATTCTGTAGGCGTTAGCTTCGGTTTGTTGAACACCTTCCGCCTCAGCAAGCACATCGGTATCCAGCTGGATCTGGGTTACAACATTGCTAACTATGCAATCTTCGGTGAGATTGGTCCTGACAAGTACGGTTCGAACCCCGCAAAGTGCGACCGCTATTTCGATGCAGAACTGGGTCTGATCTTCAACCTTGGCAAGTGCACATGGAGCAAGACTCCTGACGTAGAGGCTCTGAAAGCTCTGTCACAGTCTCAAATCGACGCTCTGAATGCACAGCTGAGAGATGCTGAGGCTGAGAATGCTCGCCTGAACAACCTGATTAAGAACCACAAGTGCCCCGAACAGAAGGAGCCTGTTTATGTGAAGGAAGTTGCTACTGCTCCTGTATCAGTGTTCTTCAACATTGGTAAGAGCAAGATTGCTTCTCGCAAGGATATGCAGAACGTGAAGGAACTGGCTGAACTGGCTAAGGCTAACAACTCTAAGATTGTTGTAACTGGCTATGCTGACAGCAAGACTGGTAGTGCAAGCTTCAACCAGCAGCTGAGTGAAAAGCGTGCTAAGGCTGTTGCTGACGAACTCGTTAAGATGGGTGTAAACCGCGATAACATCGAGGTTGTTGCTGCTGGTGGTGTGAACACACTGTCACCTGTTTCATACAACCGTCGCGCAACTGTTGCTATCAAGTAAGAAGTTTTTAAGTTTGAAATCATTTAAATTTTAAAAAACATGTTTGGAAAATATGCACGTTTTGCTGTATGTCTTGGCATCGCCACGGCTATTACAGCTTGCCACCAAAATGAAGCACCCGATCCAATAGGAAGTGCAATTCATGAGGATGTTCCTGTGGCATTGAACACTACTAGAACACTTGTCGTTAAACTGACAGGTAATGCTACTGATGTTGCTGCTGCTAACGTGAAATATGCTGGAGGCAATGGATCTCGTTCTGGTAATATCGTAACTTTTGCTAACGCAGCATCCAATGGAACAGTTAATGTTACTGGTACAGGCTTGATAAATCAGAGTTTTCCCGTTGACTTCGGTGAGCGCTCTACCATCGTTGTTGATGTGAATATTGTTAAGGCTTCAATCAACATTGTTACTCAAGCTGCTGCTGAGACTGGTACTAACGTTGATAACGATACTAACAACCAGACTACAACAGGTGTGACGGGTAAGTTGAATTTGGCTACTAATGGTTCTGTACCTGATTATAGCGCTGCAGGCACTAAGCGTGACTATAGCTTGGTTGTATATACACCTGCTGCTGCTCCTGTTAGCTCTGTTGAATCTGGCAAAACATACGATCTTACTCCTTATGCAGTTGACTGCCAACCTGAAGGTGCTAAGTTCGAACCTGCTGCTCATATTGAGCTGACAGTTCCTGGGGTATCAGCGATTGGTAAGAATGGCATTCTCTTCCGTCACGCAGAAACTAATGAAGATGCTCAGGGTACAAATGTGAAGGAAGGCGATATAGTTGAGGGTAATTTGCCTCACTTCTCTCCTTGGGGTATTATCGTATCTGCTCAATGTACAGGCATTACTGAGAGCTCAGACGTGATTGCTTCAGGTGCTTTGGTTGCTGGAGCTAACGAGGTCACTTATGGTGAGAAGTGTGGATTCGAAATTGTTAGTGGAGTGACAAAGGGTACTGTTCTTGAGACATGGCTTAAGTTGCTTTATGGCGCTACGGTTACTGCTGTTAACAAGACAACCTCTATCAATGCTACAGGTGCTGGCTCTTATAATATTTCACAGAAGGTATTCATTACTTCTTTCAAGGCTGGTAATGTTTCTTTCCAGGTGAAGACTTTTGGCGAACCTACATGTACTGTTACCTATTCAGGTACAGATGTTCCCGAAACTAAGCCTACTACTCCCACTGTTCCTACTCACAGTGGTGGCAGCAATGACTAATCAGTTGATTCATTTAATTAATACTTTGCCATGTAGTCACAGCTACATGGCAAAGTTTTTCTTAGAAATAGTATGCGTAGAAAACATTTACTTACCGTATTAATATGTTTCCTTTCGGTAGTAAAATCTTCGGCACAAAATCAGACTGTGGCGGAAGTGTTTTGTGGCGCAGAATTGAATTATTCAGATGTTAATTTCACACGTCTGTATAATGTATTGGTGAATCTTACACCAGGGACTACGGTGAACTTGGGGCAAGATTGGGAATTTGCAGCACAAGTATATATACCAGTGGTTAATTCCGGCTATGATTCAAGGTACAGCATGCTGAGGCTGAATATGGCAAATTTCTCAAAGGTATTGAAGTTCGAAAAGGCCCATCAGTATCTGCGTTTTACTGCTGGTCTGTTTGGCAAGGAGCGTTACGGTGCCGATGTGAGATGGATGTATCCGATTAATTCCTGGTTGATGGTTCAGGCAAGGTTAGGGTTGACGAATCATTGGGCATTAGGATTTTCTGTTTCAGATGACACCTCTGAATCGGAGTTCGCTACTTCTCAATGGAATTTTACTGGCATGGCGGGGGTTAATTTTTGGTTGAACCGCTGGAAAACTGAGTTAAGGTTAATGGGAGGCCGGTATTTGAATAAAGATCTTGGTGTTGAAGCCGAAGCTGCTCGGCATTTCAAGCATTGCTCAGTGTCTATTTTTGCGCAGGCTCATGATAAGAATGCCAATCCCTACACGAAATCTAAGAATATGTTCTCTGGTGGCTTCCGTATTGTTATGATGCTGCCTCCCTATAAAAAGTCTAAGAGGAAAGTTGTATGGCGTCCTGCATCTAATTTCCGTCTTACTTATAATGCGCAGTCTGATGGCTATTCAATGCGCAAATATACGACTGATCCTGAAGAAAACGAACGAACCTATCCTATCCGAATTCCTTGGGGAACAGGTAATTTCGATGAATAATGATGAAGAGACGAATCTATATTTCGGTTATTTCCCTGATGCTGTTTGCTTCATTGAGCGCGCAGCAATATCTCGGTATTTCGGGCATGATACATGTTCCTACAGCTGATATGGATACGGCTGGCGTTGCCCGTGTGGGAGCCCATTTTATTCCGAAGTCGATGATGCCGGATAGAATGACTCTTGACGGTGAGAAGTTCAATTCCTTTACGAACTATCTTTCGTTGACTCCATTTCGCTGGATTCAGTTGGGATATGGATATACGCTGTGGAAGATGCATCAGGACAAAGACCCTAAGAAAGGAGTGGGGTTCTATTCGAAAGATCGTTATTTCTCACTGAAGATTCAAGTCTTACCTGAGGGGAAATGGTGGCCTTCTATTGCTGTTGGCGGTAATGATGTATGGGGATCATCGGATGGCGGTGCTTCTGCTAGCAATTTCTATAAGAACTGGTTCGCTTCAGTTTCAAAACATTTGGATTTGAAAGGCCACGACCTTGGTGCACATGTTACTTATCGTTGGTGGAAGCGCGATTATAACAAAAAGTGGAATGGTGTAGTTGGCGGTATCACTTATTCTCCTTCTTTTTACAAGCCCCTCCGAGTGATGTGTGAATGGGATGGAAATGAAGTGAACATAGGAGCCGATTGCAGGCTTTTTAAATACGTTTTGATACAATGTGCATTGTTGGATTTTCGTAACTTCAATGCTGGTTTGTGTCTATACATACCTCTTCTCTAATTTCTCTTGTGCACCTTAACTGCATCTAACGTTTTGTTAAACGCATCTAACGCCTTGTTAAATGCATTTAGCGTTTTGTTAAATGCATCTAGCGTTTTGTTTAATAGTTTTGTCATTGTTTGAATGAAGCCTATTGTGCTTAAAAATGTCCACAAAAAAAAGCAAAAAGTTTGGTAAGTAGAAATTTTCTTCGTAATTTTGCAGCCGCTTTCCGCGTAATCGCTGGCAGGAAGATAGGAGAGTTGCCTGTTATGTTGCGTAGGAACGATAACAACAAATTTAATTACAAATAGAAAATGAACTTAATTAAAGTTGCTGAAGAAGCATTTGCAACCGGCAAGCAGCATCCCAAATTCAAGGCTGGTGATACTGTGACTGTCGCTTACAAAATTATCGAGGGTACCAAGGAGCGCATCCAGCTCTACCGTGGCGTTGTAATCAAGATTTCTGGTCACGAGGAGAAAAAGCGTTTCACCGTTCGCAAGATGTCGGGTACTGTGGGTGTAGAGCGTATCTTCCCCCTGGAGTCGCCCAACATTGAGAGCATTGAGGTGAACAAGGTTGGTAAGGTTCGTCGCGCTAAGCTCTACTATCTGCGCAAGCTTACTGGTAAGGCTGCCCGCATCAAGGAGAAGCGCTCAGGTAATATTGCCGCTGAATAAATCCTCTTAGATGAACAACAAAAAGAGCATTGCTGTATTGGCAATGCTTTTTTTGTAGTGTAAAGTGGAAAAAGCCTATACTAATTCTATTCTACTTCGGAAATCTCTTGCTACTAATGCGCGATTTCCTTAGATTTATGAGAGTTTTTTTGAAGTTTTTTATGCTTACTGTGAGGCTAACAAGATTTATTTTGTACCTTTGCAGCACAAAGATTTTTTTCCTTTTAAGCACGATGAAAGAATTACAGCTGAAGTACGGATGTAATCCGAATCAAAAACCTTCCCGAATCTTTATGAGCGAGGGTGGTGAATTGCCCCTCGAAGTGTTGAACGGTCGCCCTGGCTACATCAATTTCCTTGACGCGCTGAATGCGTGGCAGTTGGTGCGCGAGTTGCGACAGGCTACTGGACTGCCTGCAGCAGCCTCTTTTAAGCATGTGAGTCCTGCGGGCGCTGCTTTGGGCCTGCCCTTGAGTGACACGCTGAAGAAAATATACTTTGTCGATGATATTCAGAACCTTGACCAGTCGCCCATCGCTTGTGCGTATGCTCGTGCTCGTGGAGCCGACCGCATGTCTTCGTATGGTGATTTCATTGCCCTTAGTGATACCTGCGATGAGACTACCGCACTGATTATCAAGCGTGAGGTGAGTGATGGTGTCATTGCTCCAGACTATACCCCCGAGGCATTACAGATTCTGAAAGAGAAGCGCAAAGGCACCTACAATGTCATTAAGATGGACACCAATTACCGTCCTGAGCCTATTGAGCGCAAGCAGGTGTTTGGCATTACCTTCGAGCAGGGGCGCAACGAGATTCGTTTAGACGATCCCGCACTTTTTGAGAATGTCCCCACGCAGAATAAGAATTTCACTGAGGAGGCTCGCCGCGACCTTATCGTTGCCTTGATTACGTTGAAATACACCCAGTCGAACTCTGTGTGCTACGTGAAAGACGGT
>JAEEGH010006112.1_pt1 | contig 29669 bp, 26 predicted proteins | sample 9134181 | NCBI WGS metagenome assembly JAEEGH01 (sample SAMN16246544, study PRJNA631951) | gut metagenome | biome: gut microbiome; feature: rumen; material: DP-attached | host: Bos | place: Iran: Karaj | collected 2018-10 | reverse complement strand
CAAAAAAACTCGCTAACTTTGGCGGGGATAAACCCACTTCTGCCTAGTTATGCGGCATACCATAATATATTAACATTGATGTTTACTAATGTCAACAGCTTTTTCAACATCAATCAATATTTCTTTTAATGATTTATCGTTTTTATTTCTTGTTAATTCCATAATACCAAGGCCTGTAACATCGATAAACTCAGTATGTACATAATCCTGGCGTGCAAGCTTTTTCACAAGCTCTATAAGTTCATTATAATCCTCATCATCTTTCATGTTGATGAAATCAATGAGAATCATGCCTGTAAGGTTTCGTAGTCTTATCTGCCTCATTACTTCCTGTGCAGCTTCGATATTAACCTTTTTGGATATATCTTTTTTACCTGAAATAGCTTTTCCGGTGTTAACATCAATGGCATTAAAGCTCTCAAGCTGCTCGATTATGAGGTAAGCACCACTTTTGAGCCATACCCTGTTGCCTCTTAAATCCTGAATCTTTGAATTTATCCCGTGTATACCTGTATCTGTGACTACAACAGGATCTGTGATTCCTTTTGTTCTAAGAAAAGCTTTAGCTTTATCGATGTAAGGCATGGTTATATCATCGTTTTCAGCATAAAGTGCCTGTTCTTTTGAGTACAAAAGACTACCGTCAGTTCTGCTTGTGCCCAAAGAAAGAATCTGAGACATCAGTTTTATACATTCAGATGCATCATCTAATATAGCCTTATTCCTGTTACTATCAATATCAGCTGCATTTGTTCTGACAATAATTCCAAAAGAAGTGTTCTGAAAATCTGTAGAGCTGTCAAAAGATAATTTGTTAAAATCTTCCTTCACATCATCAATAAGACTTTTTCTTATATTGTCATCAAGCTTTACAGATGTTCCAACGCCCTTTCTTCCAAGTGTTAGAACAGTGTACTTTCCAGATAAAGATAAATATGTAGTAAGTTTTGGCTTTTTGGTTTTTAACTTTTCAACCTCAACCTGAACTATTACTTCATCCCCGGCTTTTACTGAATCATTAGCCCCAAGCTTTCTGTTAATAACGCAGACCGGGAGGACGCTCTTTAAAGGCAGATAACCGATTTCATCATCTTTATATCTTACAAAAGCTGCATCAATATTTTTTACGATATGATCAACTCTCCCAAGATAAATATTATGAAGTTCTCTATGCCTTATGAATTCCAAAAACTCTAATTTATTATCAATAAAAGCTGTAACAAGCGGTGTATCAAGGTACTTTGAAATAACAATTTCAGCCATTTAGATAAAACCTCTCTGAATTGTCAGTTACGATAAAAGGTTCAATGTATTTCTCGTTATCTTTTTCAACAAGCTTGTAGATATCGATTCTGTGAAGTGAAAGCATTGATACTGAGAACTCTCTATCAAGGCTTTTAAAAAATCCCTCGAATAAAAGAGCCGGTTTCAATGTGGTAGCGCTGCTCATACTTAAAAGAAGCATAACTTCCTGATTTTCAGTGTCAAACTTATAATCGAATATCATAGGCTTCATATCGATTTCTTTAAAGCCGCTTTTGGTCTTTTTTGTTGCAGGAAGCGTATCTTTTGAAAGGTATTTTTCAAATTCAGAAATCCAGTCAAAATCAGGCTTTGAGGTCTCTCTGAATTTAGCGATATATCTTGCTGCATAGACGTCAGTCATGGCTTTAACTGAAGTCTCGTCAAGTTCTTCTACAGCTATGATCTTGATTCCTTCATTCATAACAGCATTTAATCTGTCCATAACATCTGTTACTGATACCATGCTGTTAACAGTCATATCAAGATACTCTCCGTCACTTGTAACACCAACACTAAGGGGCTGAGCAAAAGAAAGCAGCTGATGAGGGCTAAAGCCCTCAGAATACTTTATATCAATTTCAGCTCGCCTTATAGCTTTCTGGAAGTATCTCATTACATCCAGGTGTCCTACAAATTTAATAGGACCATGTTTGGTAAATTTTACACGTAATTTATTCATGCTCTGCCCTCCGTGCAAACACCTACGCCGTAAGATGCAGCTCCGCAGCCAAGGCAGGAAAGTCTGCAGTTAGATGAAGGCTTATTTTCAAGGGCAGTCTTCCATTCACGTAAAAGAAATGCCTTTGAAACTCCACAGTTTAAGATATCCCAAGGGAAAATCTCATCTTCTGCTCGTTCTCTTGTAGTGTAGAAAAATGGATCAATATTGCACTCATCAAAGACTTCCATCCAGGTATCAAACTTAAAGTATTCACCCCAGGCGTCGAAAACACATCCTTTTTTATATGCCTTCAAGATTACTTCATTAAGCCTTCTGTCACCTCTTGCAAGTACACCTTCCATCATACTTGCATCAGCTTCATGCCAGTTGTATTTGATATGTTTCTGGTTAAGCTGTGACATAATGCCTTTTCTTGTCTTATTTGCTTTATCAAGGAACTCTTCCTTGGTATTCATTGGTGCCCACTGGAAAGGTGTAAATGGCTTTGGAACAAAGAATGATGTACTTGCTACAATATCAATTGTTCTGCCATTTCTATTTTCTTTTGGAACAGTCTCAAAATACTCCACTGCGACCTTATTACATATATCACCGATTCCAAGTATATCTTCATCTGTTTCTGTTGGAAGGCCCAGCATGAAATAGAGCTTAACTTTATTCCATCCGCCGAGGAATGCTTCGTGAGATCCTCTTAAAATATCTTCCTCTGTAAGACCCTTATTTATAACATTACGCATTCTCTGGGTTCCGGCTTCAGGAGCAAATGTAAGACTGCTCTTTTTAACATCCTGAACTTTACTCATAACATCAAGAGAGAATGCATCAATTCTAAGGGAAGGAAGTGAAATATTTACTTTCTTCTCATTACAGTTTTTGATCAAAAAGTCTATAAGTTCAGGAAGTTTTGAATAATCACTTGAACTTAAGGAACTAAGGGATATTTCTTCATAACCGGTGTTTTTTAATGCTTCAAGAGCAAGCTCTTTTAGGTGGTCAACGTCTTTTTCACGAAGAGGTTTATAGAGCTGACCGGCCTGACAGAATCTGCAGCCTCTTATACATCCACGCATGATCTCCAAAACTACCCTGTCCTGGGTTATCTTGATGTATGGAACAACAGGTTTTGTAGGATAGAACTGGTTTGATACATCAAGACACATCTCTTTATTTATCTGTGCAGGTACGTCTTCATAACAAGGCGTCATTGAAAGAATAGTTCCGTCTTCCTTGTATTTGACATCATAAAGAGAAGGCACATATATGCCGGAAATATGAGAACATCTTCTCAAGAATTCCTGACGTGATATACCCTCTTTCCTTGACTTTTTATAGAGGTCAAAGATCTCTCTGTATTTTGTTTCGCCTTCACCTATATAGAACATATCAAAAAAATCCGTTATAGGCTCCGGATTATAAGTACATGGGCCACCGCCGATCACAATTGGATAGTCCCAGTCTCTGTCTTTTGCGAGGAGAGGGATCTTTGAAAGATCCAGTATCTGCAAAATGTTTGTATAACACATTTCATACTGAATGGTGAATCCAAGGAAATCAAATTTTCTGATCTCATCCTGTGATTCCAACGCAAAAAGAGGAATGTCTTTTTCCCTGAAGACTTTGTCAGCGTCTACCCATGGAGAATAGACTCTCTCACACCATACATCTTCATAGGAATTAAACATTCCGTAAAGAATTTGAATTCCAAGATGAGACATGCCAATCTCATAAACATCAGGGAAACACATGGCAAATCTGATATCAACAGCATTTTTGTCTTTATAGACGCTGTTAACCTCATTGCCTATGTATCTCTCAGGTTTCTCAAGATCAAGCAAAGTCTCATCGCTTAGAGCTAAGTTTTCGTTCATACTTTTTCCTTATCTTCTTGACAACTCGTCAGTTATATCCTCCCAGCTAACATTTTTTTCTGCCATGAGGACCATCATATGATACAGGAAATCAGACATTTCGTAAACTATTTCATTATCATTTGGATTTTTTGCGGCAATTACTATCTCTGTTGCTTCCTCGCCCACTTTTTTAAGAATCTTATCAATGCCCTTATCAAAAAGATAATTTGTATAAGATCCCTGTCTTGGATTTACTTTTCTGTCTTTTATTACATCAAATACTTCATCCAGGACTTTTTGAGGATTCTTTTTATCATAGTCAGTTTTGGCTATTTCATTGAAAAAGCATGAATAGCTTCCTGTATGGCAGGCTGCACCGATCTGCTTAACGCTTGCAAGAATCGTATCCTTGTCACAATCAGCATACAAAGCCTTAACAAACTGATAATGTGAGCTTGTTTCTCCTTTAATCCATAACTCATTTCGACTACGGCTAAAATATGTCATTTTTCCTGTCTCGAGAGTTTTATTATAAGCTTCTTCGTTCATATATGCCAGCATAAGAACCTGATCAGTTTTATAATCCTGAACAATTACAGGAACCATGCCATCTGAATTCTTTTTAAGATCATCCCACGAAAGAGCTCCCTTAAGGGCAAAAAGCTCAAAATTATCATTGTCCAGAGCTTTTTTATATTCATCAAGGCTCTTTTCATAGTCATCAATAACGTAGGATATTGTAAAGTCTATGTCAGATGAAGCAAGATCCTTAACTGAATTTGGGAAATATATAAGTTCAGTTGTATATTTCTCAACGAGTTCTTTATTTGCTTTAGTTTGCGCATCATCAGAGAATATTGCATATATTTTTTCTTTGCCAAATTTCTCTGAGCTTTCGGCAAGGCTTTCAATTTCGCTCTGCTCTGAAAGATTAACGGCAACCTTTGAACATCCTGCGTAAAGAAGTTTTTTTACATCTTCCATGCGCTTGATATTTCCAGCGCCAATTACATTTCCATCAGCTTTTTTGCATATTGCCTTTATAATATCAAGAGCTTTTTCATGAGCTTCATCGCCCATTCCTCTTGAAAGATCATAGACGAAAATAGAGTTAACGCCCATCTCATTGTAAATCTTAACAAGCTCCAGTGGATCGTCACATAATACAGTTTTATCTGATACGCCTTTTACAGCCTTTTCGTCATAAAGATAGATACATGGAATAAGCTTTCTTATTTTTGACATATTATAAAGCTCCTTTAGTACTTAAAACGTCTGTTATTCTTGGATCGACCATAGTTGCTGTATCTACAGCTTTTGCAAAAGCTTTAAACATTGCTTCGATCTTGTGGTGATCATTGCAACCGGTCAAAACTCTTAAGTGAATGTTCATCATTGCAGAGTATGAAACTGCGTAAAAGAACTCATTTACAAGTTGTGTATCAAAGTCACCAACCATGGGAGATGTAAATGCTGCATCCATTACAAAATATGGTCTTCCGCAAAGATCAACTGCAGCTAAAACAAGGGATTCATCCATGGGAAGAATTTCACTTCCATAACGTCTGATACCTTTTTTATCTCCAAGAGCCTGTAAAAGAGCCTGTCCAAGGACAATTCCGGTATCTTCTACAGTGTGATGCCCGTCAACATTGAGGTCGCCCTTCACTTTTACTTCCAGATCAAAAAGACCATGTTTTGCAAAAGCTTCAAGCATATGATCAAAAAATCCAATCCCGGTTTCTATGTCAGCTTTGCCTGTACCATCAATATTAAGCTTTACGCTAATATCAGTTTCTTTTGTCTTCCTGATAACACTTGCAATTCTTTCTCCCATAATTTGTGGCTCCTTGCGTTATGTTAACTAAATATTGCTATTTAATTATAAACAATTTATTAATCTTGCATTTAACAATTATTTTAGAAAGTTTACTTGCAATTCTCGAACCTTACTGCAATTGAATTTGCATGTGCTGTAAGGCCTTCCTCTTTTGCAAATAGTTCGATATCCTTGTGGACTTTATATAAACCTTCCTGTGAATATGAAATGATACTTGTCTTTTTTACGAAGTCATCAACAGAAAGCGGTGAGAAAAATCTTGCTGTCCTATTTGTAGGTAAGATGTGGTTAGGACCTGCAAAGTAGTCTCCAAGCGGCTCTGAAGAATATTCTCCAAGGAAAATAGCACCTGCATTTTTAATCTTGGTCATAGTCTCAAATGGATTTTTGGTAATTATCTCAAGGTGCTCTGATGCAACTGCATTTGCAGCATCTATTGCATCATCCATATTATCTGCTACAAAGATATAACCATAATTGTCCAAAGATTTTTTGATGATCTCAGACCTTGAAAGCGTTTTTAGGAACTCATCAATTTCTTTTGACACTTTATCTGCAATATCCTGAGATGTTGTGATAAGTATGCTGCTTGCAAGCTCATCGTGCTCAGCCTGTGATAAAAGATCTGCTGCAACATATCTTGGATTGGCAGTTTCATCTGTCAAAACCAGAATCTCACTTGGTCCTGCGATGGAATCGATGGAAACATGACCAAAGCAGGCTTTTTTGGCAAGGGCTACAAATATATTACCTGGGCCTGTTATTTTATCTACCTTTGGAACTGAAGCTGTACCAAAAGCCATAGCTGCGATTGCCTGCGCACCACCAACCTTATAAATTTCAGTAACACCTGCTATATCAGCTGCAACAAGAGTTCCGGCATTAACTTTACCATCCTTTGAAGGAGGTGTGCACATTACAATTCTTTCAACTCCGGCAACTTTTGCAGGAACTACGTTCATGAGAACGCTTGATGGATAGGCAGCTTTTCCGCCGGGAACATATACGCCAGAAATCTCGATTGGAAGTATTCTCTGACCAAGGATGCTCCCATCTTCCTTTGTATCGATCCAGGTATTTCTCTTTTGCTTTTCATGGAAAACTCTGATATTTTCAGCGCTCTTTTTCATGACTTCCACAAAGTCATCTGAAAGCTCTTTATAAGCTTCTTCTATCTCTTTTCTTGTAACTTTTATAGTCTTTTCATTTACAGCAAATCTATCAAACTTAAGCGTGTAGTCAAAAAGAGCTTTATCGCCGTTTTCTCTTACATTATTGATGATCTCATTTACTGTATTTTCGTATTCTGTATAGCTTCCGGGATTTCTTTTTAAAAGATTTCCTAAAAGCTCATCTTTTGTTTCTTTGGTAAGTTTTACTGTGCGCATATATTAGAGATTCTCCTTTATGTCATTTATAAGCTTTCTTATTCTTTCAGTTTCCATCTGCATGCTGACCTGATTGACGATCATTCTTGCAGATAGAGGACAGATTTCCTCAAGTACTTCAAGTCCGTTCTCTTTAAGTGTTGAGCCTGTCTCAACGATATCAACTATGACGTCACTTAAATTAACTATAGGTCCAAGCTCCACAGAGCCGTTAAGCTTTATGATGTCAACAGTCTGATGTTTTTGATTAAAGAAATAATCCTTGGCGATCTCAGGGTATTTGCTTGCTACTCTGATAAGTTCCCTGTGTTCAAGGAGCTTTTTGGCTTCTGCAGGTCCGCATACACACATCCTGCATTTTCCAAAGCCCAGGTCAAGCACTTCATAAACCCTTCTTTTTTCTTCCATTATGGTATCAGCGCCAACAATTCCTATATCAGCAGCGCCATATTCTACGTAAGTTGGCACGTCCGGGCCTTTTGCCAAAAAGAATTTCAGTTTTAATTCTTCATTTGTAAAAATAAGCTTTCTTGTCTTTTTATCTAAGATCTCATCACAGGTAATACCGCATTTATTAAGTATTTCCATTGTGCTGTCTACAAGTCTTCCCTTCCCAAGGGCAAAGGTCAAATATCTCATAATGCCTCCATTTATTCATGCAAAAGACAAACATTTTTGCCCTGCTGTCTTAGGTCTGTTGCTTTTTTTAGAGCATCATCAAAATTGTCTTCGTTATAAGTAACGGATATGGCAGATGCTTCATGCTCGAATTCTATGCCCTGTCTTTTACAAGCAGAAATAAGGTCATCAAGTATGATCACAAATCCTATGGCAGGCGCATCTTTTCCGTATTTTCCAAGAAGATTGTCGTATCGTCCGCCCTTTGCTATAGCATCAGGAGCGCCGTAGGTGTAGGCACTAAATATCACGCCTGTGTAGTAATTAAACTTACTTAGTACACTAAGGTCAAAAGAAATATATTTCTGAACACCATAGCTTGTAAGCACTTTATAGAGCTTTTTTAGCCTCTTAACAGCGTTTAGTGACATTTCGTTATTGGCGATGTTTTCAGCCTTATCAAGAGCATCATCAGAGCCTATAAATTCAGAAACCTTTAGGATCTGATCAATGTACTTTGAATCTATGTTTCGCTCGTTCATAAGACTTTCTGCTGCAAAATAGTTTTTGGAAGTGATCTGCTCTCTTATTGCCGCTTCTGTTTCCTTATCGATACCGGCTTCAATGCAAAGGCCCTTATAAAATCCGGCATCACCGACACTTATCTGAAAATCGCTAAGTCCTGCGCTCTTAAGACAACTTACCAAAAGAGCTATCATTTCAGCGTCAGCCATTACAGAATCATCATTCATAAGCTCTACACCGATGTTGTAATTCTCTTTTAGTTTTCCCTGCAGATTAGAAGTGTTTAAGAAGGTTTTTCCCTCATAACAAACTCTTACAGGAGTACCGTTTTCAAGCAGAACTTTTGAAGCGCATCTTGCAATGGATGGTGTGAAGTCAGGACGAAGAACAAGAGTATTTCCTTCTTTGTCAAAAAACTTATAGAGCTCTTTTGCATCAGTAGTATTTATCTCCTCTGCAAATACATCAAAATACTCAAATGTAGGTGTATCAATGTCCTGATACCCAAAGCTCTTCATCTTGCCATGGATTTTCTCGGCAATTATTTTCTTGTCACTACATTCTTCACCATAGATATCTCTTACTCCATCAGGAGTATGTAACAGAACTTTGCTCATAATACCTCTTTTCACTTTCGCATGGTACAGTGCTACTCTGATAGTATGCTAATATAGTAAAGAGTTTAACATCCAATATTAACTTATGTCAAATATTTATTCCCTTTCTTCTAAATCTTTTTGGATAGTATCAAGAAAAGGGATCAAAATGCCGGATTCACCGGGTGAATGTATTGTATAGGAAATATCGAGCTCATCGTGGCGAAAACTTTTTCTACCGCCATTTTCAGCTCTTTCCCAAAATTCTTTTAATTTTCTATAGGGTAAATAATAGAACTCGTTTAGACTTGTAAAATATATCAAAAAGAAAGCAACACCATCCTGCTTTTCAAAATCCTGCATAAATGCAACCTGATGAGGATGAATGTTCTCTAAGGCAAAAGTAGTTGTAGCGCATTCCTTTGCATCAAAACAAACAGGAATGCCCTGAACAACTCCTATATAATCGACTGTACTTTTCTGGTCAAAATATGCCAGTGTGATGTGCCTGGTCTGTTTATCAATGTTAATGGGTGTGATAGGTGTAGGAATTTTCTGAATAAGCGCAAGGCCAAGTTCCTGATACCTTTCATTGGACCTGTTTATAAGTTCCTCTAATGTGGAACCTCTAAGTCCCCTTGATTTCCAAGTTGGCATGTTTCTCCCCCTAGATACCCTCAAACACAGAAGGCAGTTTTGCAATAAACTCTCTCCCCGAGAGATATTCAAGTTCTCCGGACATATTATCCGGGAAATGAATCCTATAGCTGTGTAGCAGCTGATAATTTATACCATTATATTTCTTGCCGCCATATTTAATATCTCCAATAAGCGGATGGCCAATGCTGGATAAATGAGCCCTTATCTGATGGGGCTTACCTGTTATGAGCTTAACTTCAAGCATGGTAAGATCAGATTTTTCATAGTATTTCAAAGGCTTATACTCAGTTTCGATATATGAATATCTGTCATCTTTAGGATCATTTTCTTTTATAAAGACTTTGTTTTTGGCTTCATCCTTATAAAGATAGCCCTTAAGTCTTATACTGTCTGTGATCCTTCCGGATACAAGCGTTCTGTAGAATTTATCAAGAGTCCTGTCTTTTAGCATTTGGTTCATTTCTCTTGCGCCGGATAAAGACTTAGCGCAGATAACAAGACCTGATGTATTCCTGTCAAGGCGGTTACATATGGATGGCTTATAGGTTAAAAGACTCTCCTGTGTAACTGAGCCTTTATTTAAAAGATAATAGATAAGCCAGTCATTGAGGCTTATATCATCTTTATCAGCTTTTTGGGACAAAAGACCTGCAGGCTTATTTACAAATATTACATTGTCATCTTCATAAACTATTTCAACTGAAAGCTTCTCGTAGGAAGAACTTTTTTCCTCATTTACGGGCGAGTTTTTCTTTCCTACAAACTTATCAAATGTCTCATCTGAAAAGTAAATCTTTATAGAATCTCCGACTTTAAGCTTTTCTTTTCCATCTGCTTTCTTGTCATTTAATGTAATATTCTTTTTACGCAGCATCTTATAAATAAAACTGCCGGTTGCTTCAGACAGATAAGCCTTCAAAAAACTATCAAGTCTTTTACTTTCCTGATTTTTATCAATAACTATTTCTTTCATTCTTTTCTTATAGAACCTTTATATAAACGTAAATCATAGAGATATGGATAAAAGAACTGCCGCAGGTGTTTGAACGGTTCCAACTTCCCATGATTCTTCAATGGCAACAGGATCAATCTTTTTCTCTTCGCGAAGTTTATCAAGCTGAAGGAGTCTGTCACAGAACTTATCCGTATCTGTAAATACTTTAATGCTGTAACTTGAATACCCGCTTCCTGCCATCATCTTCTTAATATGCTTCTCACAGTCTGATTCTTCCATGTCCTTATCAGCTGCCAGAGCACATATATTCTTATCAAGTACCGTAGAAGCTGCGATATAGTAGTTTTTGTCATAGGATGTGATTATATGATCATAATGGATCAAAAGACCACCCTTATTATCTTCAATCTTCTTATAGTCCTTAAGTGAGCAGCTTTTGGCTTTCAGGAACATGATCAGGTTTACACCGCTCCATCCTGTTGGAAGACAAAGAACTGCAGCAACAATACTAAATATACTCTTCTGACTGTGATATATAAATAATCCTGTAAAAAACACAATAAGAACAATTGCAAGGCATATAGCAGTTCTTATGATCGCTACCTTTTTTCTGTATTCAATATAACCAAATTCACCTTTATCTACACGTTTCATAATATTACCTGTGTTATTCTACTCCAAGTTCTTTTAATTCATTTTCTGTAAGTGGTCTATACTGACCTGGTACAAGAGTTTCATCAAGAACCAGCGGACCAAATGTAACTCTTTTTAAGAAAACAACCTTATTTCCAACAGCTTCCATCATTCTTTTTACCTGATGGAAACGTCCCTCATGAATAATAAGATGAACAACAGGATTGCCCTTGTCGTCATTTTCTTTCCTTATGACCCTTGCTTCCATGGTAAGATACGGATCGCCATTATCTTTTTTATCGCCTATATCTACGCCACTTTCAAGTTTACTTATATCCTCGTCGCTTAGCTCTTTTTCAAGATGAACTTCATAGGTCTTATCTACATGTTTTTTAGGAGAAAGAAGCCTGTGAATAAGACCACCGTCGTCTGTCAAAAGAAGTAGTCCAACAGTATCAATATCAAGACGGCCTGCAGGATTTAAGCCTTTTACATTTTCATCTTTAAGTAGATCAAGGACTGTTTTATTTCTCCCATCAGTTGTGGCTGATACTACTCCATCAGGCTTATAAAGCATGTAATAATGGAATTTACTAAATGTAAGTTCGATACCATCAAAGGTAATTACATCAGCATTCTCATCAATATGAATGTCAGCCTTTTTAACGGGAGTTCCATTTACTGAACATCTTCCGTTTTTAACATATTCTTTTATTTGTTTGCGGGTACCAACATTGTGGTCGCCCAAAAATTTATCTAATCTCAATTTCTTCTCTCTTTAATTGGTATACCCTGTAACCAAAACAGGTTCACTTTCCTTGTAAAGTTCATAATTATTATATGCTCTGCATACAATAGTAGGTGATACAACGCCCTTTGGAATATTCACATTAAAGGACTGTGTCTCCTTTGTTCTATCCCACATCTGCAATATTGAGTAAGTTTTACCGCCATCGTAACTATAGGAAAAATATATTACAGGTGACTGGCTGTCCTTTGTACTCATCTCTATAAGAGCGTTTCTGCTGTTGCTGTCATAAGAAACACAGGAAACCTTGCAGTAATCAGGCTCTGTGAAATCCTGACTCAAACGATTTTTAGGGATGCTGACAGTTTTGAAACTATAATTGGAATAGTCAGCTCCTGTAGTCTTGGAAGTAAGCTTAAAATACTTGGCTACTGCAGTTGCATCTGTTACTCCAAGTGTCTTTAGGAATCCGGCAGTATTAAGAAATGGAAGATCATAACCGTGATCAATGTAGGCGTGCTCAATAATTACGCAAGGAATGTCTCTTGCTACGCTCTGCCTTATAATTCCATAATAGTCTTTCCCTGTTTTGCCAATTTTTGTCTTTACACCTTTCTGGTAGAGGCCAAGATTTCCAAGCTCATCAGACATAATCTGCCCAAACTCAGCACCCTTTTTGTAAAAAGAGCCAAAAGCTGATGTCCATATCTCGGAACCATAAAAATTATGTTCCAATGAAGCATTGAAATGGATGCTGTACATAAAATCTGCATTTAAACTCTGTGCAGTAGCTGCACGATCCTCAAGGGAAATAAAAGTATCAGTTGTTCTTGTCAGGTATACTGTTACATTATCATACTTTTCAAGCTCTTCCTTCATTGCAGTTGCTACCTGCATTGTCATCTCTTTTTCAGAAAATCCGTTATACTGCGCACCAAGATTTCTTTCTCCGGTTCCGCCATGGCCCGGATCGATCACTATAACAACATTCTTAGATGCTGAGGCAGCTTCTGCTTTTATAGGCGTAGTTGCCCCTAAAAGCCCCAAAAGAATTACAATAGCTAAAACAAAAGAAATAATGCTTTTTTTCATAAAATCCCCCACATGTATGATGCAATGCAAATTCCTATGATATAAATAAGCTGTCGCAAAAAAGCGGCAGCTTATAATGTTCTATCAGTTAAGCATATCAAGGTTGATTGCTTCAGATGAAGCGGCATCACCAGCTTCACCGGCTACTGCATCCTGAGCTGTATATCCTGCATCTCCGGAAACCTCAGGCTGTTTAAGATCAGCTCTGTTTGATTTTATAACTTCACTGTACTGTGTAAGAGCTGAAAGAATGCTATCATTGCTCTGTGAAACTGATTTAACGATCTCAAGACTATGCTGCTTAACAGCATCTATGATCTCATCATTGTTTTTGCTTGTGGCATCGATCGACTGTGCGATGACATCCTCAACTCCTGCCAAAAGCTGGTCTGTATACTGAACTGCAGCACCCTTCATGTTATTGGCTTCGATCATTGCATTATCAAGGATCTCTTTTGCCTGCATTGCAGCCTGTGATACGACTTCATTGGCCTGGGCGTATGCCTGCTGCATGATCTCATGTTCATTTATAAGCTGATTAGTCTTGATTGTTGCCTGATTTACGATCTCTTCAGCCTTTTTCCTCGCATCATTTAAAATAGCTTCTTTGTTGCTGATGATCTTCTGATACTTTTTGATTTCCTCTGGTGTTTTGCTTCTTAGTTCTCGAAGGAGCTCGTCAATTTCCTCTTTGTTAACAATTATCTTAGTCTGTGATAAAGGCTGAGGTTTACAGTTGTCGATATATGTCTCTATCTCGTCAATCAACTGTTCAATTCTGCTAGTCATTTTTTAATTCCCCCTGACTTATTTTCTGAACCCATACTTTTTATATAATGTGTCAGCGACAAAATCCGGAACACATGGAGTAATATCGCCGTTATAGCTTGCAACTTCTTTTACAACCGAGCTGCTAAGGTAAGAATACTGAAGTGAAGTTGTTAAGAAAACAGTATCAACTTCATTGTGAGAGAGTTCCTTATTGGTCTGCGCGATCTGAAGCTCATACTCAAAATCGGTAATAGCTCTAAGGCCACGAATAACAATATGAATGTTCTCTTTTTTACAATAGTCTATAAGAAGACCGCTAAAAGATTCAACATATACGTTATTTAAGCCACTTACTGACTCTCTTATCATTTTAACACGTTCATCAAGCGTAAACAATGGAGTTTTAGCGGAATTGCACATGACAGCCACTATAACCTTATCAAACATCTGTGATGCACGCTTTATTATATCTAAATGTCCGTAAGTAACTGGATCGAAACTTCCGGGATATACTGCAACTTTCACAGTTACTCCTTTCTATAAAGAAATACATGTTTATTTGTTTTGTATTCCTTTTCTCTTCTTACTTCAAAGCCATAATCATTTGCAAAAGAGAAATCCATATCGAGAGCACTTTCTACAATGATCATGGTGTTTGGAGTTACATAGTCCATATTGGATAACTGAGACAATGTTCTCTCATAAAGGTCCTCATGATAAGGAGGGTCGATAAAGATAATATCAACCTCTTTCTCATGAATATTCCTAAGCCCCAATACAACATCCTGTTTAAGGACAGTTGAAACATCTTCAAAATGAGTAGTCCTCAAGTTTTCCATGATGCATTTATATGCTGAATTGGCATTCTCAATAAAATAAGCTTTTGTAGCTCCTCTTGAGAGGGCTTCAATTCCAATTCCGCCGCTTCCGGAAAAAAGATCAACAAATACAGCGCCAGGAACCTGATTCTGTATCATGTTGAAAAGTGTCTCTTTAATTCTGTCCTGTGTAGGCCTTGTGTCATTTCCTTCAGGAGTTATTAATCGTAATCTTCTAGCTGAACCTGCAATTACTCTCATAATCTCACCTTTGTTCCCTTAGTATCTCTGCTTGTTACTTTGAGATGGCCAAGCTGAAGTTCTTTATCGTTGTGCTCGATCATCTTTTCTTCCATATCGTTGAGATAATATACATCCCTGATATAATCGTTCTTTCCAAGTCTCATTCCTCTGACACCAACAGCGGCTTTCTTTTTCTCTGGAATCGTTTCAACATAGAAGCGAAGGAAATAGCCGTCATTAGATCTAAGAATAACAGTCTTCTGTGTGTGAATGACTTCAACATTTACAACTTCGTCGCCATCCATAAGCTTTGTAGCAGCAACTGTTCTCTTTGATACATCAAATTCGCCGCCATCAACTATCTTCATCATAGCCTGCTTTGTAGTAAATACAAGTCTGTAGAGATTAAGCTCAGACTGGCTGGCAGCAAGGACGATAGTTTCCTTGGAAGTGTCAAAATTGCTGACGTTATCAATAGGAATTCCCTTATCTCTCATTTTGCCCTGAGGAAGGTCCATCGCCTTTACAGTATGCAGATTTCCTGCATTTGTGAAGAAGCAGACCTTACCGGTGTTTTTCATGATAAATGAGAACTTGAATTCTGCCTGGATTGTCTCTTTATTTTTTTCGTATGTGTTGGCATCTATGGTCTTTGCATATCCGAATCTGTCCATGATAAATGCCACATCTGTTTCTTCTACAGGCTTTTCTTCATATACAGCTGTTTCTCTGTTATCTATTATTGTCTTTCTTGGAGCCTGATACTCTTTTTTGATCTTATTAAGGTCATTTTGTATTACAAGAGACATAGACTCATGGCTTTCTAGGATATCTTCATACTTGAAAATATTGGCCACTGTCTCTTCATGTTCTTTAATAAGTGCATCAAGTTCAAGCCCAATAAGTTTATAAAGTCTCATTTCAAGGATTGCATCAGCCTGTGCTTCAGTAAACATAAGCTGAGAAGCCATTGCTTTTGATTCTCTTGACTTGAAATTGATTCCTTCAGTCTCGCCATTAACAAGGCAGTTTTTAGCCATGCTTCTATCTTTAGAGCCTCTTAAGATCTCAATAACAAGGTCAATTACATTGCAGGCTTTGATGAGACCTTCCTGAATTTCCTTCTTTTCCTGCTCTTTTTTAAGAAGAGTTGTATACTTTCTGGTTGCTACTTCAAACTGGAAGTCAGCACATGCTCTCATGATTTCCTTAAGAGACATGGTTTCAGGCCTGCCGTTATCAATAGCAAGCATATTTACGCCGAAAGTATCTTCAAGCTTAGTCTTTTTGTAGAGAAGATTTGTAAAGTTCTCTACATCTGTATCTTTTTTTAGCTCAATTACAATTCTGATACCCTCTTTTGAGGATTGGTTAGAAATATCAACAATATCATTTGAGATCTTCTTTTCAGCAAGTTCAGCTACATCAGCCATGAACTTACCGATACCTGCACCGATCATTGTGTAAGGAATCTCTGTAATAACAAGATTTATGTGGCCATTTTTGCCCTTTTCAGTCTCAACCTTACCTCTGATCTTGATCTTACCTGAACCGGTCTCATAGATGTTTCTTAGTTCATCCTTATTGATAACAACGCCACCGGTAGGAAAATCAGGTCCTTTTATATATTTCATGAGATCCTTTGTAGTTAAAGAATCATCCTGAATATAAGCTATTTCAGCATCTATTACTTCTGCAAGGTTATGAGGAGGTGTGCTTGTTGCCATACCTACCGCAATACCTTCAGAACCATTTATAAGAAAATTCGGTATCTTTACAGGAAGAACTGATGGCTCTCTTTCAGTTTCATCAAAGTTTGGTAAAAAATCTACTACATCCTTATCAAGATCCTGAAGAAAGTTTTCCTGAGTAACCTTTGAAAGTCTTGCCTCTGTGTAACGCATTGCAGCTGCGCCATCACCCTCGATGTTACCAAAGTTACCATGGCCATCCACAAGCGGAATCATCTTTTTGAAATCCTGCGTCATTACGACAAGACAGTCATAAATTGAGCTATCACCGTGAGGATGATATTTACCCATGGTATCGCCAACGATTCTGGCACTTTTTCTGTATGGTCTGTCATATCTTATGCCCAGTTCATACATATCGTATAAAGTTCTTCTCTGAACAGGCTTAAGTCCATCCCTTATATCAGGAAGAGCTCTTGCGATTATGACACTCATGGCATAATCTATGAAAGACTTCTGCATAACTTCAGAGTATTCAGTTCTAATAATTCTATCTTCCACTGTTATTCCCCTAACAAACCTTAAATATCTAATTCTGCATCAGTTGCATGCTGATGTATAAAATCACGTCTTGGAGGTACATCTATACCCATAAGAAGTTCTGTCATCTGAGACGCCATCTTGGCATCTTCAATCTCAACAAGCTTTAATAATCTCTTTTCAGGATCAAGTGTAGTCTCCCAAAGCTGAGCAGGATCCATCTCACCAAGACCTTTGTATCTCTGGAGTGTAAAAGAGCCTTTATGAGTATTCCTGTATTTGGCAAGAGCACTGTCATCATAGAGATATTCTTCTTTTCCGCGGGCCGGCATAGCCTTATAAAGAGGTGGCATAGCTATATAAACATGTCCCTGGAAAATAAGCTCAGGCATGAATCTATAGAACAATGTCAAAAGAAGTGTTGAAATATGCTCACCATCAACATCGGCATCGGCCATGATAATGATCTTGTCATATCGTAACTTGTTTATATCAAAGTCATTGCCATAACCTTCAGAAAAGCCACATCCAAAGGCATTGATCATTGTCTTGATCTCAGCATTAGCCAAGACCTTATCAATACTTGCTTTTTCAACGTTAAGTATTTTTCCTCGGATAGGAAGTATTGCCTGGAAGTTTCTGTCTCTGGCCATTTTAGCGCTGCCACCGGCAGAATCTCCCTCAACGATGAATATCTCACATTTAGAAGCATCCTTGCTGATACAGTTGGCAAGTTTACCATTTGAGTCAAAGGAATACTTCTGCTTTGTAAGCATATTAGTCTTGGCTTTTTCTTCTGTTTTCCTAATCTTGGCAGCTTTCTCGGCACAACCGATGATTGCCTTTAAAGTCTCAAGATTTCTGTCAAAGAATCTTGTAACTTCGTCGCCTGTGATCTTGGAAACAATCTTCGCCGCGTCCTGATTATCAAGCTTTGTCTTAGTCTGTCCTTCAAATCTTGGATCTGGATGCTTAATAGAAACAACAGCAGTCATACCGTTTCTTACATCGGTGCCTGTAAAGTTGTTGTCCTTATCCTTTAATATGTTAAGCTCTCTGGCATACTGGTTTATGACATTGGTAAACATTGTCTTAAAGCCGGTAAGATGTGTGCCGCCTTCAGCGTTATAGATGTTATTACAGAAACCAAGCACTTCTTCATGGAATTCATTTACGTACTGGAATGCTACTTCAACCTCAACGCCTTCGCTTTCACCGCTAAAAGATATAACATCATGAACAGCCTCTTTTGACTTGTTCATATCCTTGATAAATCCGGTGATTCCGTCCGGCTCATGAAACTCAACGTATTCTTCTACACCAGGTCGTTTGTCCTGAAAAACAATTGTAAGAGAAGGATTAAGATAAGCAGTCTCATGAAGTCTGGACTTGATATCATCTTCTTTAAATCTTGTTTTTTCAAAAATTGTGTCATCAGGCAAAAAGTTTATTGTAGTTCCGTTTTCTTTTGTGGTTCCAACAGGAACTAAAAGGCCATTTTCAAGCTTAGTTGTAGGAATACCTCTCTCATAACTGTCTTCATAAATATAGCCGTCTTTTTTTATCCTGACGCTCATCCTTGTTGACAAAGCATTTACAACGGATGAACCAACACCATGAAGACCACCACTGGTCTTATATGCATTATTATCAAATTTACCACCGGCGTGCAGCATAGTAAGAACAACACGCTCAGCAGTGATGCCCTTAGCGTGCATTCCTACAGGAATACCTCTACCGTTATCTTCAATTGTAGCTGAACCATCAGCCTCTAATGTCACATGGATTTTTGTGCAGAAACCTGCAAGATGTTCATCAACAGCGTTATCTACAATTTCATAAACAAGATGATTAAGACCTCTTGTAGAAACACTGCCAATATACATACCAGGACGCTTCCTTACAGCCTCAAGGCCCTCCAAAACAGTAATACTCGAAGCGTCATATTGTTCGTATGCAGCCATTCAAAACCCCTTTTCAAAACTTTTTTCTAAATAATATAAATTCAAATTAAAAATGTAATTTTCTGGTAACAGTTACTGCCAAAGCCCCGGGACCGATGTGGCAGGCAACTGACAAAGAAAGCGGATCCATATGAATATCAAATCCCGGAAACGCCTCTTCTACTTCTTTTTTCCAAGCTGTAGCAGCTTCTAAATCCTTGGTATAAGCACATGCGATATAAAAATCTTTTGCATCCATACCACCGAATCTGTTTTCGATATCAGCCTTTATGGCATTTATCATTATGTTCTTACCCTGATTAGTTGTTCGTGCTTTAGCAAATGCGTCAAGCTTTTCACCCTGGATCTGAAGAACCGGTTTTAAACGAAGGAGTGTTCCAAGTGCAGCTGCAGCCGGTGTGATCCTTCCACCTTTTTTAAGATAATAAAGAGTATCAAGCATAATATAGATACTAGATTCGAATTTTGTATCCATAAGCTTTTTGACGATCTCTTCTGCTGATAAACCTGCTTTTGCCATTTCAAGTGCATCAAGAGCAGACTGTCTTTGAGTTACAGATATTCTCTGGTTATCTACTACGAAAACCTTGCCCTCGTACTCTTCCTGGGCAATCATATATGCGCTCTGGCAGGAACCTGAAAGACCACTGCTCATAGGAATATATATGATCTGATCATAATCCTTTAAAACCTTATCCCAAAGAGTCATAAGCGAATCAGGAGTCGGCTGGCTTGTTGAAACGGCAGCATCCTCGCCAAGTTTGGTATAAAATTGCTCCTGAGTAAGATTTATATCTTCATAAAAATCTTCATCATTTATCATGAATGGCATAGGAACAACAAAAAGCCCTAATTCCTTGGCCTGACTTTGAGTTACACCACTATTACTATCTGTAATAACTGCAATCTTAGACATAATATAGATATTCTACCGACAAAAAGCCGATAATCCTCCTATTTTCATACTATTACACTAGAATAATATTACTTTTATAATGTGGCAAAGTCAACCGAATTTGCCGATTTTGTGCTGAGCAATTCTTTTAATACACTATGTTGTGGCAACATAAGATCAGGATCATTTGCCAAAATTCTGTCCGCATCCATGGCGGATTCTTTAACAAGATCGCTGTCGTGGTATATATCCCCAACGCGGAAATTAAGGTCGCCACTTTGACGCACACCAAAAAGATCTCCAGGACCTCTTTGTCTTAAATCCTCCTCCGCTATCTTAAATCCGTCATTGGATTTATTCATGATATCAAGTCTCTCTTTGGCCTCTTTTGACTCGGAAGTATTAAGGAATATGCAATATGACTGAGCATCGCCTCTTCCTACTCTTCCACGAAGCTGATGGAGCTGTGATAGCCCGAAACGTTCAGCATTTTCAATCATCATAACCGTGGCATTAGGAACATTTATTCCAACCTCTATGACAGTTGTAGAAACAAGGACATCGATATCTTTCCTTGCAAAAGCATCCATTATCTTATCTTTTTCAGCCGGCTTCATTTTTCCGTGGAGCATGTCAACTCGTATATCTGAAGGCAATGCCGCCCTTAGCTTTTCGGTATAATCGGTAACATTTTCAACATTATCAAGTTCGCCCTCTTCAATCATCGGACAAATTACATAAGCCTGATGCCCCGCTTCTACCTGGCTTTTAATGAACTTATAAGCTGTTGGTCTGTAATCAGTTCCAACAACACAGTTCTTTATAGGCTTTCTTCCACCGGGAAGTTCATTAACTATAGAAATATGCAAATCGCCGTAAAGAATAATTGCAAGTGTTCGGGGGATAGGAGTTGCACTCATTAGTAAAACATGAACCTTATCACCTTTGCCTGCTAAAGATTCTCTCTGACGAACCCCGAATCTGTGCTGTTCATCAGTAACAACCAGGGCAAGATTTTTATAATTCACCTTTTCCTGAATTAGGGCATTTGTTCCGATAATGCAGTTAACTTCGCCTTCACTTATGAGTCTTTGTGCCTCTTTTTTCTCTTTAGCAGAAAGAGCTCCTGTTAAAAGAACCGGTTTTAAAGTCTTTAGATCATATTTTTTAATTATTTCCTTAAAGCTCTCATAGTGTTGCGCAGCCAAAACTTCTGTAGGAGCCATTAAAGCTCCCTGATAGCCGTTTGCAGCTGTGGTTAAAAGAGCCAACAAAGAAATTATTGTTTTACCAGATCCTACATCACCCTGAATAAGCCTATTCATAACTGTTTCGCCGGAAAGGTCAGACTTTATATCCTCCCAGGCCTTCATCTGAGCATTTGTAAGTTTATAAGGAAGTCTTTCCAAAAGTCTTTTTGTGTCAGCTACATCAATCATAGGATATGAATTCTTGATAACTTCCTGAGACTTTTTTAATAGCCTTAACTTGAGCACAAAAAGTAAAAACTCATCATAAGCTAGTCTCCTTCTGGACTTTTCCAGTGCTTTTGCATCCGAAGGAAAATGTATGCCTACTACAGCTTCACTATAGCTTGTTAGGCCATGGCTTTTTATTAAATCATCAGGTAAATATTCTTCAAATCTTCCTGCATTTTTAAAAGCCTCATGCATTGCCTTTATCACTATGTTGTTAGAAAGCCCCTTAACCAGAGGATACCTTGGCTGCATCTGGCCCATAAGCGCCATATACTCGTCAAATTTATACATTTTTGGTTGATCCATGGAAAGGAAATTGCCTTTTTTCTGAACCATCCCTCTAAATACATGAGTTGTTCCCGGTTTTAACACGCTTGCAAGGTAAGGAGCGTTAAAATAGGTCATTTTAACCCTTGCAGTCTGGTCAGCAGCCTCAAAAGCAATAATTGAAAGGTTTCTGACTCTTCTTTTAACAATGCTTCCTATAATAGTCAGTTTACATGCGTTTATTTCACCGGGCTTCATATCGCAGGCATTTACAATATTTCCATAAATATCATAGGCCCTTGGATAGTACCTGATCAGGTCACCACAGGTATAAACGCCACATTTTTCAAAAAGCTTTGCTGTTTTCTCCCCGATACCCTTTAAATTTATAACCTTTTCTTCAAGTTCTCTGCTCCCCAAAACACACCTCGCAATAAAGAAAATTAAAGCCAGGCAAACTAAGGCCTGGCTTATGGTTAATCTATAAATTATTCTGCAGAAACTATGTAGTAATATATTGGCTGTCCGCCATACTGAAGTTCTACATCACACTGTGGATACTTCTCACTGATCTTGTTCTTTAAGTTCTCAGCATCCTTCTCATCAACTTCATCACCATAGTAAACACTGATGAGTTCAAGATCGTCATTCATCATCTTATCGAGCATGCTATATGTTACATCAGCAATCTCAGCTCCTACTGAAAGGATTCCTGAATCACCGATTCCCATGTAATCGCCCTGTTTGATCTGTACATCATCGATAACTGTGTCTCTGACAGCATATGTTACTTCACCGGTATTAACAGTTGAAAGAGCTTCTGTCATAGCTGCGATATTATCTTCAAGTGCTACATCAGGTACATAGTTAATGATTGCAGTTACACCCTGAGGAACAGTTTTTGATGGAACAACTACGATCTTCTTACCATCATCTGAATCCTCTGCCATAATAGCTGCCTGATTAGCTGCAAGAATAATATTCTTGTTGTTAGGAAGTACTATTACAGTGTCAGCATTAACCTTTTCAACAGCATCCATAATATCTGCTGTACTTGGATTCATTGTCTGTCCGCCTTCAATGACGTAATCAACTCCAAGTCCTCTGAAGATTTCTGCAAGGCCATCACCGGCACATACTGTAACAAAGCCAACTTCCTTGTGAGGCATTTCAGGAATTTCTTCTTCCTTTGTATCATCAAGTTCAACCTTGTCACCAAGAGGAATATCATCTCCAGGTAAATATGTTGGTGTAAGCTCAGCAGCTCCATTTATCTCAGTCTTTATTTCAGCCCAGGAACCATCATTATTTTCATGGAAGAGTTTCTCTCTATGTTCCATTCTCATGTTGTCAATCTTCATATTTGAAAGCTGACCATACATAAGAGCTCTCTGAATAGCAAGACCAGGATCATTGGAATGTACGTGAACCTTACATATCTCGTCATCGGCCACCATTACAATGCTGTCACCAATTGATTCAAGGAAAGACTTAAAGTCAATTTCCTGTTTGATATTAAGAGGTTTAGATAAAAGAACAATAAACTCTGTACAATAACCAAATTTAATATCAGCTTCTTCAACTTCCTTGCCTGCCGCACTTTTCTTTGCACCTGGTGTCATGGCTTCTTCATTTATGGAAAGATCAATCTCTTTTCCAAGATAGCCATCAAGAGCACCCTTAAGAACCTGCATAAGACCCTGTCCGCCAGAGTCTACAACACCGGCCTGCTTAAGTACAGGCAGCATATCAGGTGTTTTGGCAAGTACTTCATCAGCGTACTTGATAACTTCGCTGCAGAAATACTCGATATCATCTGTTCCCTCTACTGCAAGCTCATGAGCCTTTTCAGCTGCACCCTTGGCAACAGTAAGGATTGTTCCTTCCTTAGGCTTCATAACAGCCTTATAAGCAGTCTCAACAGCCTTATCAAAAGCGGCTGAAAGAATCTCTACATTAACTTCATCATGTTCTTTAACAACCTTGGTAAATCCTCTAAGGAGCTGTGAAAGAATAACTCCGGAGTTACCTCTGGCACCACGAAGGGAACCAGATGAAATAGCCTTACAAATGGATGTCATGTCGCTGCTATCGCCAAGACCTGAAACCTCTTTAGCTGCTGACATGATAGTCATTGTCATATTTGTGCCTGTGTCTCCATCGGGAACAGGGAATACGTTAAGTTCGTTTATCCATTCCTTTTTTGCCTCAAGATTCTTGGCACCAGCTAAAAACATTTTTGACAACAGCTTAGCGTCAATTACATTATTACTCAAAACTTAATTCCTCCTAGAACTCAATCGAGCCAATTAATCTATAACACGGACGCCTTCGATGTAGATATTAATCTTCTCGATTTCGAGCCCGGTAAATTCCTCTACTTTATATTTAACAGTGTCGATAAGGTTATCAGATACTGCTGAGATACTAACTCCATAAGCTACTATAACATGAAAGTCAAGTTTAAGCTTGTTGTTATCATCAAGTGTAACATTGATGCCTCTTGTCATGGAATCAAGCTTAAGAAGGCTAACAAGGCCATCCTTGACATTTACATTGGCCATTCCAACAATTCCAAAGCATTCCATTGCGACTGCACCAGCATACTGGGCAATAACTTCATTATCAATAGAAATATTTCCCATGTGTGTGTTTACCACAGAAGCTTTCATATAATTCCTCCTTAACAGGCAGTGCTATCACCGCCGTTTTCGCATACCATATAGTATTATAATAGCAGTTAATAAAAAAATAAACCATAAATTTTCTATATTTCTCTTGCAATTAGTTTTCGTTTCTGCTAATATATCAATGTTGCGAAAACATAAGCAATAATATGCTATTTATTTACGATTACATGGCTTATAAGGAGGTGTCAAAATGGCTAAATGTGATATTTGTGGCAAGGGCGTTCATTTCGGTAACAACGTAAGCCATTCTCATAGAAGATCTAACAGAGTTTGGAAGTCAAACGTTCAGCACGTTGCTGTTAAGGTCAACGGTCAGTCAAAGAGAATGCACGTTTGCGCAAGTTGCCTTAGATCTAACAAGGTTGAAAGAGCTTAATTAGTAATAATAAAAACTACCTGGTAACAGGTAGTTTTTTTATTGCATTTTTTACTCTTCTATTTTTATAAATTATATTTTTTATACGGAAAATCCAAAGAGAGCAAGTTTTGATATGATAAGTTCTCTTATAATGATTCCCTTCTCTTCTTTTTCGTCCTTATTTATTTTCACGAGCTGTTCTATTGTATAGACTTTTTCTTTAAAACCTTTTCCATGATCTGAAGGGTTTTTATATTGTGATGTTCTGATCCTGAGTCTAAGTTGCCTATAGAGTTTATAATCAAAACTATCTTTTTCTATATAGTAGAGATGACTCTCAAGACTTGTATCAAGGTCAACTTCATCTTTAATGTATTTTGAAATTATAGTTTTAAACTTAAATGGGACCATTTCATTATTTAAGAGCTCATTATAGTTATAACGAGCTCCAAAATAATATCTTTCAATATCCTGCATGTAATACTTGAAATCATCTTCATTTACAATATTCTGCATATGCTTAATTACTTCTCTCCGCTGTCAAGATCTTCAATGTTGTCGCCGCTGAACTTTATGGCACTTCTGATCTTATCTTCATCCCATCCTGTCTCATCCATAAGCTCTTTTACGGTGACTTTACGTCTGAGATCATCAGCAAGCTCTTTTGCCTTGTCTGCAACTTCCTGAACGAGTTTAAGAACCTTCTGGCTTCCTGTATCTTCTGCAAGATTCTCCTGAATAATATTCTCCATGGCATCAAGCATAAGCTTATATAAAAAGCTCTCAACTTCTGATGGCTCACCCACAGCATCAAGCATTGTAACGCCCTTTGTAAGTGCTACATTTCCTTCGCCTATAAGATCTTCCAAAAAAACTCCCTGTTCGGAATACATCCTTGCAACATCTACTACAAGAGGAAGATACATGGTAATAAGCTTCTCCTGTGCATCTTTTTCTCCAGCCAAAGCTGCAATTGCTATAGCTTCTTTTTCGCCATCAGAAAACCTTGGAAGTGCATTTAAACTTTCAATGTAATCATCTAAATAGTTCTTTTCTTCTTCAGAAAGATCCTCGTCAGTAAAAACAGCTTCTTCATCAACACCTATCTTATGACTCTTTAAGTACTCAAAGACCATTTCAAACTGCTTTTCATCAAGTTCAAGTTCAGAAAAGGCTTCTTTAACTTCTTCTGATGTGATTATGTTTTTATTTTCTCTGGCTGTTCTTGTAACATTCTTTAAAATAGCCGCAAATTCTTTTTCTTTGTTTTCTAAATTACCCATGGTGCTCCTTTATTTTACGTGCTGATGTGTGAACAAATGATCCTGACAATATTCATAATTGCCATTACATTTGGAACAGAATCTGAATTCCAGATCCGGATACTCAGCTTCTGTACGTCCACAAACTGCACATTTATGTCTAGTTATGCCCTTTGGCATCATCTTTGATGCATTGCGATATTCTCGTCTTCTCTTTACCTCTTTTGGTCTCAAATGGCTGATCTTACCTGTCTGCAAGTAGAAAAGAAGCAAATTAACAAACTGAAATACAATTGCAAAAAATACAAAATAATTGCTATTGGCAACGCCTGTAAATGCATTATATGCAAGCAGTGCTGCATAGAAATAGCCAAGATACTTAACCTTTATCGGAATGATAAACATCAAAAGAACCTGAACATCAGGGAAGCACATTGCAAATGCTAAAAATACCATTTCCTGAATATATGAGGTACTGAAATAGATTGAAAAAGCGCTCATGACTGTGCCAAGAGCATCACCATCAATACCAAAAAAGAACTTGTACACAAGCATAGTTGCAAATGATGCAATGATCATAAGCACAACGCCGCCAAAAATAAAGACATTGTACCTGAAGGTTCCCATTGTTCTTTCCATGCTGGTACCAACGAAATAATAAAAGAACAAAGTAATGATAATAAGAATATTAAAAGAACTTGGTGGTATCAGAAGCCATGAAACCAATCTCCAGATCTGACCATGTAAGATCGCATAAGGATCAAGAGTTAAAAATCCAAGTATATTTACGCTTGGCGGAGCAAGCTGTAATACATATCCCAAAACATAAAGTCCAATGATATACAAAGTAAGATTTGGAATTGCATATTTTCCAAACTTTCTTTCCATATTGTTCAAAAATTCATTCATAGAAAATCCTCATTCTGTCATAATAATATGCCTGATAATTTATCAAGAATAGCCTTTATATCGTAAGGCTTAGTAATATATCCATTCATACCGGACTTGATTATTTTTTCTTTTCCGCTCTCAGATTCATCGGCGGTGATCGCGATAACAGGAACTTCTGACCTTATATCGTTTTCCATATCTCTGATTTTCTTAATAAACAAGTAACCCTGGATGTTTTTGTCATCAACATTGATCAAAACAGCATCAAAATATCCTGAAGGAGCTGCCTGGACCTTTTCAAAGGCATCAAGTCCATCATTGGCAATCTGCACTTCCATTCCTGCTTTTTTCATAATATCGCCTGTAATTGTCTGGTTCGGAAGTGTATCTTCAACAATAAGAACTCTTTTTCCAAAGAAATTGTAAAGGCTTAGGCTATCATCTATCTTTACCTGTCCACTTTCAAAGCTGCTGATATTAAGAATATTATTAAGAATTGTTGTAAGTTCTTTGCTGTAAGTGCCCATTTTAGCGAGATTATTCTTAATATTTGTAAGGTCATTCATATTCTCTGAAATCCTTATAAGAGAAACAATGTTATTGATTGGTTCTCTCATGAAGTTATTCATCTTATTAAGAAATACGAATTTCTCTTGATTAATAGCTTCAATCTCACGCTTTGCATCTTCTTTTTCACGTATGCGCTTCCTGTTGATACGTACTGTATAAAGCAAAAGCAATGATAAAATGGCAAGAACAACTATAAATACAATAAATGCGCCAATAAAATTCTCTCTCAAAACATCTTTGAAGGTGTATTTATACATATTATCGGAATAAACTGAACCAAGATTATTGACATACTCTGTTCCTGCTCTGCTCAGTCCTCTGTCAATAAGTTTCAAAAGTCCTTCATTACCAATCTTTACACCAAAGCACATGTCGTCTGCGTATCCAAGCTGCCTGAATGAAAGTTTTTCGTAATCAGGATTTTTGAGCATTGATGCAGTTCTAAGGCCATTTAATGTCGTATATGTAGCTTCACCCTTTAATACAGCCTTAAGGCACGCATCAATGGATGGATAATACTCTATTGTAGCATTTGGATAATGATTGGCAATGTAATAATATTGAAGCTTGTTGCATTCATTAACCGCAAATATCTGCTTTGAATTATCATAGTAATTCGTAGAATATATCAGATCTGTAAGCGTGGATATAACAGGCTTTGATATGAACATGCCATCTTCCTCTGAGAAGAAAAGGCCTCCGCCAACAGGAAATGCAAGTTCAATTTCTTCATCATCCATAGCTTTAACAAGTTCATCGTATGTATCAAATCCAACATACTCAATAGCAACTGTTTCATATCCAAGCTGCTTAAACAAATATGGAACAAGCTCTTTGATTAGCCCTGTTACTTTGCCATCTTTTGTAGTATCACTGTATGGAAGATAATTATTAAGATATCCGACTGCTACACTTTCATGTGAAGTAAGCCATTCTTTTTCAGAGATTGTAAAGGCTCTGCTGGCCAACGACTCAGGATAATACTTATTTCTTAATACACTTATATAATCAGGGTACTCTAAAAAGAGCTGACTCTGAGCTTTATTAAGTTCTTTTAAAAGATCCGGTCTGTCTTTACTTGTGCAGATAAAATAGTCTGTTTCGCCAAATGGATAAAGTGTTTCAGCGTGGCTCCTGTCGTATATACCATCGCTTTCACCTGCAAGTGTATCAACCTCCCTTTTGTCAAAGGCCTCAAGAAGCGCATCATAATCTGTATAAGATACAATGTTTGCATCTATGTTTTTTTTATTCAAAAACTCTTCCAGAGAGTCTTTTATAGCAGAATCCAGAACACCTACGCTTTTACCGTTTAGAGTGCTTGGGTTTGTAGTAATCGTGTCATCTCCCTGATGTTTAACAAGGCTATATTGTTCTGATCCCTGCGGATGGTCAGGATATGAAATAAGGTGACTTCTTGCCTCTGTATAAGCAAGGCCCGCAACAATATCAACCTCACCATTAACAAGCATGTTATATATGGTTACAAAGTCGCCATACACATACTCGTAATTCCATCCGGTATATTCAGATAGTTTTCGATAGTACTCATAAGCATAGCCGCTTTTGACTGACTTATCTGAAGCACCTTCCTGGAATACTTCATTCTGATAATAACCAACCCTTACAGTCTTGGTTACACTCTTCCCCGCTGTTCCCTTAATGCTATTAAAATTAAAAACCAAAATAACTGATAATAATAACAGAAAAAGTCGTTTTGTTTTTGATTTCATAAATAATAAACCCCTTCATATGCTCATACAGAGTAATCATAACACAAAAACTCCCATAAGCGAATGCAGTTTTTTTAAATTTTATACAATTTATCATAATTGATTTTTATATGTCGCTGCATTATAATCATATAGATTGTCTGTAGCTACATTTAATTAGAAGATATAGCTTAGCAATAGATTTAGAAGTTGAGGTTAAAATATGATTTCAAAGGACTACACATTAGGTATTGATATTGGTTCCACCACTGTTAAGGTGGCCCTTTTGGATAACAATCACAAGATTATTTTTTCTGATTACAAAAGACATTTTGCCAATATTCAAGAGACATTATCAGATCTTTTGCAGGAAGCTTATAAAATAAGCGGCGATATAACTATCCACCCTGTCATAACAGGATCCGGCGGACTTACACTTGCCAAGCACCTGGAAGTTCCTTTTGTCCAGGAAGTTATAGCTGTTTCTACTTCACTTAAAGAGCTTGCTCCTAAAACTGATGTTGCAATTGAGCTCGGTGGTGAGGATGCCAAGATCATCTATTTTGAGGATGGAAATGTTGAACAGCGTATGAATGGTATCTGTGCCGGTGGTACAGGTTCATTTAT
>JAEEGH010006111.1_pt1 | contig 29670 bp, 20 predicted proteins | sample 9134181 | NCBI WGS metagenome assembly JAEEGH01 (sample SAMN16246544, study PRJNA631951) | gut metagenome | biome: gut microbiome; feature: rumen; material: DP-attached | host: Bos | place: Iran: Karaj | collected 2018-10 | reverse complement strand
AGGATCAGGTTGGGCAGGAACATGATCAGGGAGGCTGCAGCCGCCACGCCCTGTCCGGCCACGGTGTTGGTGGTTGTGGTGGAGGTCAGAGTGTTCATGTAAAATGCCAGACTCTTCAGGGAGTCGTCGTTGATGTAGTAATTGGAAGTCTCCAGGTTCGTCCAGACCTGCTGGAACACCAGGATGGCCGCCGTCGCAATGGCGGGCTTGATCATGGGAACGATGATCTTCCAGTAGATCTGCCACTCCTTCGCGCCGTCCATGTAGGCCGCCTCAATGAGGGAGTCCGGCACCTGATCCACGAACTGCTTGATCAGGAAGAGTGAGACGGGAAGGGCGATGAGGGGAAGGATCTCCGCCCAGTAGGTGTCGATCATGCCCAGCTTGTTCACCACCAGATATCTGGGGATCATGACGGCCACCGCCACGAACATGAGGGCGATCTGGTTGATCTGCATCATCAGCTCTCTGCCCTTGAACTTCAGCTTGGAAAGGGAGTAGGCAGCCATGGTGGAAAACAGCAGGGACCCGGCTACCACCACAACCGTGATGAAGATACTGTTGAACACGTATTTGCTCATGGGGATCCCGGCAGCCCTGGAAGCTTTCATCAGCTTCCGGAAATTGTCCAGGGTCGGATGGGTGGTGATGAACTTCGGCGGGAATGCGAAGAGCTCTTCCATGGGCTTAAAGGCATGGAAAATGATGAAAATGATGGGCAGTCCGCAAAGCAGCACCATGGGCAGGACCAGGAGATAGATCTTGATCTGTCCCTTATCGAATTTGTCCGGATTCATCCGGTGTCCTCTGTAAGCAGCCATTGTTTCTCCTCCGTGATGAGAATCTCCTTTAATCCCTCTCTCCGAAGAGGCGGTTGGAGAGCACCGAAAAGGCCTGAACGATGAGCAGCAGCACCACGGAAACGGCGGCCGCATAACCCATCTCATAACGGATAAATCCGTAGTCCTCGATATGGTTGACGATGAGCTGTGCCGCATATCCCGGTGTCGGGTTGCCGGCCAGGAGGCTCGCGATGGTACCGTTCTGGAAGGCTCCCACGATCTGCATCACCGCTGCAAAAAGCATCTGGGGCTTCATGCTGGGAATGGTCACATAGATCATTTCCTGGAAACGGTTCTTCACGCCGTCGATGGCGGCCGCTTCGTAGAGGGATTCGTCCACATTCAAAAGGCCTGCCAGGATGGAGAGGAAGCCCACACCCATGCTGCTCCAGAGTCCGATGAGGATGACGATGGGGAGCAGGAAGTCCACATTGGTGAGCCAGATCACAGGCTCGTTGATAACGCCGATATCCATCAGCCAGCTGTTGAGGTAACCGGTCTGGTCACCGGTGAACATGATCTTCCAGAGGACGCTCATGGCCACACCCGTTGTCATGCTGGGGGAGTAGAGGATCAGCGCAAATACCGTTCTGGGGGCTTTGGTCAGATTGGAAAGCCCCCAAGCTAAAAGGAAGGAAAGGATATATCCTCCCACACCGACAATGAGCGCATACTTGACGGTGTTGGGGAGCACATACTTCATGAACACCTCGTCGCTGGTCAGCAGGTTAATGTAGTTCAGGAATCCAACGAACCGCGGGAACTGGATGGCGTTGAAATTCGTGAAGGACAGGATCACTGCCATGACCACGGGGGCCAGTATGAAGATGATGAACAGAAGTGCATAGGGCAAAACGAAGAGGTATCCGTTTTTGTTGGAATGCATTCTGTTTCCGACTTTCGATTTTGTCTGCATGGATTTTTCCTTGTCTATCCGATGATTCTGTAGGGGGCTCCTACCGTTCCAGGATCTCCCGCACCTTCGCTACGGAAGGCGTGACATACTCTTTCAGCACATTACCGTCTGCATCGATGTATTCGAACTCTTCCAGCTTCCGCTCCGTCTCACGCTTTACGGTCTTCACCGCTTCGTCGATGCGGGACCGGATGGTCTCGCCGTTTACCACGATGTCGTTGTAGGCATTGCTGGTCTCACGCTCCATCATGTAGCTGCCCAGGAGTCTGGGGGCTTCCAGGATGAACTGTGCCTGTTTCAAAATGACATCCTTGTCGGAAGTTGGATAAGGAAGGTTTGCAAAAGCTTCCAGGTTTGCGGTGGGCCAGATGTACTCATCGCCGTAGAGGATCTGGAGTCTCTGTCCGAACTCCGCCTGCACGTCAGCGCCGGACCACCAGTCCATGAAGGCCCAGGCACGCTGCTCTCTCTCGTCATCGGAGGTGAACATCACGGTGCTCTCCGCGCCGCCGGACATATAGCGAAGGATCTCTCCCGTCTCCGGATCCTCGGTGCCGGGCACCAGGGCGATGCTCCAGGAATTGGCGATCTCAGGCGCCGCATTCAGGATCAGATTGTAAGAATTGAAATCCGCGATACCGATGGGCAGGTCACCGTTCCGGAAGTGCTGGTAGAAATTGGGCACATCCACCGGAAGATCGTAGAGGGTGAAGAGCTCGGTAAGCTCCGTAAAGCCGTTCACCGTAGCCTCACTGTCCAACTCAATGTCCAGCGCCGTCTCGCCGTAGAGGCGTCCGCCGTTCTGGAACACCAGCGGGGTGGTGCCGTGGAAGTTTCGCATGGCTGCCATGGGGGCCGTGGGATAGTACACATTCAGGCCCCGCATCTGCAGATCCGGCAGCATGGCGATGAGATCCTCCATGGTGTCCGGGACCTCCAGGCCCAGCTTTTCCAGGACGTCCGTGCGATAGAACAGCACGTAGAAATTCATGGTCTCCGGCAGGGAGTAGAGGCCGTCCCCCACGATGGAAGGAACGATGAGGCCGTCGTTGTACCGGCCGAAGACTTCCTTATAATTGTCAAACTTCGTCAGATCCACCAGTGCTCCGCGGATAGCCAGATCAAAGGGGATAGAGTAGTTGATGCCGGTGGCGATGTCCGGGGTGTCGCCGGAAGCATTGGAAAGGATCAGCTTCTGGGCGTCGGTCATGAGGCACAGGTCCACCTCGATGCCGGTCTCCGGCGTAAAATCCTCATCGATCATCTTCTGCATGATCTCCACATACTGACGGGGACGGTTCACCCAGACCTGTACATGACTCTTATCCGCACTGCTGACGGAATAGGACTGCCCGAAGAAGGAATTCACAAAGCGGGAAAGGTTCATGCCAATCCCCTTGAAAAAACCGAGGCCCTTCGGAATCTTTGCTCCCTCCTGATAGATGTAGATCCGGTCGATGGCCACCTTGCTGTCGCCGATGAGATCCACGAAATTGGCGATGCGGGTATTGATGGAATTGGTACTGGTAGCCAGCTCATCCACGCGGTACACCAGTTCGTTGGGCTCCTCCGCCAGAGTCTGCAGCTGATCCGCTGCCAGCAGCAGGTAGGAAAAGGCTGCCACATCCTCAGGGGACTCGGCGTTCACGTACCGCTGTGCCTGTGCAGTAATGTCGTAGAGTTGCTCCACCCATGCTGCCAGCTGATTCTCCAGACCCGGGATGTATCTGGTAAGTTTCAAGTCTCTGTATTTGTCCTTATTGGTGCCCGCAACCTTCGTAACCTCCAGAGACAGATCACTGATGCCGCTCATGATCTCGTCCACTGCTTCCAGTGCGTAGCGAAGATTGTCATTGCTGATGGTCAGAGAGATCAGATGCTCTCCCGGCTCCAGGTAAACGCTGAGGTTGCTGCCGTTTTCATCCGTTAAGGTGCCGGTGGAAAAACCGGTGGAAGCCGGCAAAGCGTAGCTCTGAAATGCGGTGCTGGGGATTTCTCCGTCAATGCGCACATCCAGAAAAACGGGGAAATCATTTTTCTCGGACTGGCGATAGTTCATTCCGATATAGTAGTAACCCGCCTTCTCTGCCGTGAAGGAGTAGGTGATGGTCATACCCGCGGTATCGAAGGATTCCTCATCCACGATGTTGAGAACCGTCTCCTTCGCCGACAGGGGCGAAAGGGTGGAATCATACTCACCGGTGGCGTGAATGGAGGAGTCATTTCGCTCGTAGAAATCCTCGCCCTCGATAACGATGAGGGCATCTCCCACCGCCTTTTCGGAACCGGTGTAGGTCGGAACGGTCGTGGGCGCTTTCAGAGTCAGATTCCCCAGAAGCAGTGTTCCTTCCTGAATGCCGATGGTAAAGGTGTGAGTACCTGCTTCCAGCTGGAGCTTTAAAGGCTCGGAGTAGCGATAGCTGGCATCACCCAGGCATTTGCTCTCCCAGCGGATCAGCTTGTTCGGCAGGGATACGATCTCATTGCCGTAGCGGTCCAGGTCGTAGTCCCCCTCAGAGACCCAGGTGGTCTCAAAGGAAAGGCTCCTGGTCTCGTAGAAGGGATAGGCTCCGTCTACCTGAAAGGAAAACTCGATGGGCAGAATGGATTCATCATAGGAAAGATAGTCAAAGCTCAGGCAGTACAGTGCCGTCTCCGGAACCTCAACCGTCAGGGTCAGGGTATCTCCGTGGGTCACGGAAGCCACCCGGGAACCATACCCGTGATCCTCTTCCGTCAGGAAGGAGGCACCGGCTGCGTCCAGAGAACTTTTTATAGGAAGAAGCACATCTCCTCCGCGGTAATCGGAAGCGGTATATCCTGCGCTGACGTGGGTGTAATTGGTGGTCAGGCGCTCGGTGCCTCCACTCACATCTCCCACAACGGACGCGGTATCCGCAGTCTCCTCCGCCGCCCGGGTCACCACCGGGAACGCAGAAAAGACTGACAGGGAAACTGCCGCTGTCAGACTCAAAGCTATTACCTTATGAAATCCTCTCCGTGCTTTGGATGTCATGTGTTCCTCCCGAAATTATTTATTTCACTTTTCGCTTAACTATTTCGGTTTTTGCTTAATTCTAATTCAAAGGATACACTAGGGTGTTTTAAATTTCAATGAAGTTTAAGAAGTTCGCATTTAGAAAAGAGGGGGGCGTTTTTGTGCACTTTGACGAAGAAGATTCCTTAATCCTTTAAGTATATTGACAAATTTATGACAAAATTCTATACTTCTTTTGAATCGAAAAGTGAATTAGTCAACTTTTGGATTGAATCCGCAGTTTTGACGGTCTGTTCCGGGATTGTTATTTATTTCACTTTTCGCTTCACCTTTTATCGTTACATCCGAAAGGGGGACCCGACATGCTGTATCTGCATTCACTCAGTGATGCGGAGGAAGTCTTCAAGGCCTTAAGCACGCCTGTCAGACTTCGTATCATGGAAATGATCTATGAAGATGAGAACCTGAGCATGAACGACCTGGCAGAGCGGCTGGGCGTTACCAACAGCGCCATCTCCATGCACGTGGGGAAGCTGGAAGCGGCAGGCCTGGTATCGATCCAGACCACCTCCGGGAAGCGGGGCGTCATGAAGTTGGTGCATCCCGTTTGCGACCGTATGATCGTGGATCTGTCTCCCAAAGCAAGGTCAAGCTCCAGGAGCTGCTACAACGACAGCATTGCCGTGGGGTATTTCTCCGCAGCGGATGTGCATCCCACCTGCGGGTTGGCCACCACGGAGTACATCATCGGTGACCTGGACAATCCGAAGGTCTTCTCCTATCCGGAGCGCTTCAAGGCCGGCATCCTCTGGATCGGCTACGGAAGCATCACCTACAATCTGCCGAACCGTCTGCGGGCGGGGCAAAAAGCCACCGAGATCCAGATCTCCCTGGAGATCTCCTCGGAGTGCCCTGAGTTCAATGAGGACTACCCCAGCGACATTTATTTCTATATCAACGACATTCTCCTGGGAAAATGGATCAGCCCCGGGGACTTCGGTGCCCGTCACGGGATCCTTTCTCCCGCCTGGTGGCCGGAGCTGCTGAATCAGTACGGCCTGCTGAAAACGCTGGTGATCAACGACGAGGGCACCTTCATGGACGGCACCTACAAGCTCTCGGATGTCACCCTGCAGGATCTGCGCCTGGACTACAACAGTTCTCTGGATCTGAAGCTGGCCGTGCCGAAGGATACGGCAAACTGTGGCGGACTGACGATCTTCGGAGAGGGCTTCGGGGATTACAATCAGAACATTCAGGTGAAGATCTACTACGAGGATCCGGAGCAGGCACTCTGATGGCCGGATCAAAATCAGCCCTTTTGTTTGAAGGAATCGCATATGCGCGTGTTCATTCAAACTTTACCCTCCTTAGTGGGGAAAGACGCCCGAGAGGGCGTCTTTCTTTTTATGTCGATTGCAAGGCCGGCGGCTCAGATTGTCCCACGGCGAATGAGCTCGAACACTATACAAATGAACGCAAGCGTTCATTTGTCATGACGTCGCCACCGCTCATGCCAAACCAAGCCTTGCAGGGCTGAACTCGCTTCGCTCAGACAGTCGCCCTGCTGCGGCTGCGCATTTCGCGCCGCTCGCTAAGTGTCGACTCAATTTTTCGCCTCAGGGACAGATCTGCCCGCCGGCCTGATGAACAACTCTGCTCTCAATAAATAAGCTGATATCTTACATCTAAATCCCGGGTGGAAATAAAGATTATTTCAGATAGTCAACACTCTTTCACTGTAAGGATTAATACTGTAAACTGACTCTTGTAGGGAGGAATCGAGATGCTTCTGGACAATCATTTCATGAAAATCGACCTGAGTGGGGAATGGGATCTGTATCTGGAGGAATGCCCCGAGGGGAAGGCTGAGAACGGTGCGTATTTTACCGAACGGTTAAAAGAACTGGAGCTGGAAGGTGCCTTCGGGAAGGACTGCATGACCCTGCCGGGGACTACCTCTTCTGCGGGAAAAGGCCCGGAAAACCCGGCTGCCGAGACAGGCTTTCTCACCGATGCCCACCGCTTTGAAGGCTGTGCCTGGTACCGCAGGAAGGTAAGTCTCCCCGGGGTCCGGGAGGATCTCCATTACTTCCTGCACCTGGAGCGGAGCCGCATCACCCATGTGTGGGTGGACCATATCTATGCAGGCTGCGAAAGGAGCCTGGCAACGCCCCACGACTATGACCTGACGGAACAGGTCCACCTGGCGCTGAAGGGCCTGACCGCTTCCGGCTCCCGGGAGAACGCGCCGGTGGCAGGGAACGGATCAGATGCACAGGCCTGCATAGCAGCCGTACCGGCACAGGATTCAGGGCAAGGCGCACCGGCAGAACTGACCCTGACCATCCTGGTGGTCAATACCGGTTATGTGGTGCCGGGCGGACACCTGACCTCCCCGGATACCCAGTCGAACTGGAACGGCATCCTGGGGGAACTGTCCCTGAGCGCCGTCTATCATTCCCACATCAAAGAGGTGCGGGTGCATCCCGAACGCCCGGGGAAGGAACTCTCCTTCTCCGTCCTTTGTGATGTTTATTCCTTTGATTTCCTCTCCTCCATCTCCTTTGCGGGAGAGCTGCCCGCCATCCCTGCTGCCCCGCCGCGGGTAACGGCAGTGCCCTGCATACTGGATCCGAAATGGCTGACGCAGGACGGAGGCGCTGACTCAAAATGTGCCGGCACCACACGGCTGGCTACCGGTTATCATGCGAACATCCGGGAGGACGCCAAGGGCCTCACCGCCAAATCCGTGGATGCTTACCTGGAGCTGGGGGAAGCGCTCCCGGATCCGGAGCTCCGACTTCTGACCCCCGATGAAGATGTGCTGGAGCTGCGGGTGACGATCCCCGTTCCCGAGGACAATCTCTGGGATGAGGAGGATCCGAAGCTCATTCGCGCGGAGGTAACGCTGAACCAGGAGACATTGGTACTGTATCTCGGCGCTCTGGATTTTCATGCCGAGGGCCGCAGCTTTACCATCAACGGCAGAGAGACCTTCCTGCGGGGCCGCCACCACGGACTGCAATTTCCCCTGCTGGGCTTTGCGCCCATGAACCTGGCAGGATGGCTGAAGGAACTGGCAGTGGCAAAGGAATGGGGCATCAATCATATCCGTTGCCACACCTGTACTCCGCCGGAGGCCGCTTTCCTGGCAGCGGACCTGCTGGGTCTCTACTACCAGCCGGAGCTGGAGATCTGGGGGACCTGGAACGCCCCCACGGACGAAGGATACCAGGCAGCGCAGCAGGAATTCCTCACCGGGGAAGGCTTTGCCATCCTCTCTGCTTACGCATATCACCCCTCCTTCGTCATGATGACCATGGGAAATGAACTGTGGGGGAATCCCGCAGCACTGGACGAGCTCCTGGCAGGCTACCACGAGGCCTTCCCCGGGATCCTCTTTTCCCAGGGCTCCAACAATTTCCAGTTCATGCCGAACATCCAGCCCCACGACGATTTCTTCAGCGGCGTGCGCTTCGGCAGGGACCGGCTGATCCGGGGATCCTACGCCATGTGCGACGCGCCCCTGGGCCACATCCAGACGGATGCGCCGGGGACCATGCACACCTATGACGAAGCCATCGTGCCGGGAAGCACCCGCGCAGGCGCCGGGGAAGGAAGCGGAGCCGCATCCCTACAGGGCGCTGACACCGCCGGAAGTAACACCGTTCAGATCCAGTTCGGCACCGGCGTCAAGGAGGTAAAGGCAAGCGAAACTGCCGAGCTAATCCCGGAGATTCCCGTCATCAGCCATGAGATCGGTCAATATGTGACCTATCCCGATTATTCCGAGATCCCCGACTATACGGGCCCCCTAAAGCCCCGCAATCTGGAGATCTTCCGGAAGCGCCTGGAGGATGCGGGTATGGCAGCGCAGGCGGAAGACTTCTTCCGGGCATCCGGCGCCCTGGCCATGGACTGCTACCGGGCGGAGCTGGAAAGCGCCCTCCGGTCCCGGGAACTGGCAGGGTTCCAGATCCTGGATCTCCAGGATTTTGCAGGACAGGGCACCGCCCTGGTGGGGCCCTTAAATGCACTGCTGGAAAGCAAAGGTCTGATCACGCCTGAGGAATGGCGGAGCTTTTGCGGAGATGTTGTCCTGCTGCCCTCCTTCCCTTCCTGCGTCCTTGAAATGGGCAGCACCCTTCCCGTTGATCTGTCCCTGGCATGGTATCGAAAGGAACTTCCTGCAAAGGGTGCCGTTCTCGTCGTGGAGTTTGCGGAAAAACAGACCGGAAAATCCCTGCAGGAACTGTCCCTGGAGATCACGGTAGAAAGAGGCAGGAACAAGCTTGGAACATTGGAATTTGCCATCCCTGTGGCAGCCGCCACGAACCATACATCTGCGGAAAATCCATCCGGTGAAAATGATAATGGCGTCAATTCTGTTGCAACCTATACACTCTCCTTCTGGCTCATGGGAAAGGACGGCAAGGTACTGACGCAAAAGGAATGTGCATTTACCGCCTTCCCGCCCATCGCGCCTGCCGACCGCCTGGTGGCCGCCCTCTCCGGCGGAGAAACCGGCAAAAACAGACGCCCCGCAAGGGTCACCGTCACTCGGACCCTCGAGGAAGCACGCGCTGCAGCCGTCCAGGGGACCCCTGCCCTTTTGTTCCTGACGGAAGCCCCCGGTGCGCACACGGTAGGAGGCGCCTATTGCACGGACTTCTGGTGCTATCCCATGTTCCGCAGCATCTCCGAATCCATGGGGCGGGCAGTTCCCGTAGGCACCCTGGGACTCCTCATCCAAAAGGAGCACCCTGCCCTGGCGGGATTTCCCTGCGAGACATATACTACGCCGGAGTGGTTCTGCATCGCAGAGCGCAGCACCCCCAGGATCCTGGACGGCACGGACATCACGCCCATCGTTCAGGTCATTGACAATTTCGAACGGAATCACAAGCTGGGCCTTATCTATGAGATTCTGCCGGATGCTGCGGGCTGTGACACGTCAGGCACCGGTACCGCAAACGGGGATGCGCCGGTTGCGCCTGCAGCAGGCCGCTCCCCTGCCCCCATCCTGGTCTGCGCCTGCGACCTGCCCACCCTCATCGCCGCAGGCAGGCCTGAAGCGAAGGCACTGATGGACAGTCTGGTAAAGTACCTGACAGATTTTCTCCGGACAGATTGCTAGATCCCGAGGCCGCAGGATCACGGCAAACAAAAAGACCTGTGCAAAAGCACAGGTCTTTTCTTTTCCGACACATATGTCAACCCTTCACCGCGCCTGCCGTCAGTCCGGAATAGATCTGCTTCTGGCAGAGGATAAAGACGATCAGCGCGGGGAGGAGGGAAATGATCACCCCCGCGCAGATCAGATTGTACTTGCTTCCCAGAGGACCCACGAAGGTGTAGAGAGAGGTAGCTACCGTGGCGTATTTCTTTTTGTCCTGCAAGTACAGGGAAGCGCAATAGTACTCGTTGTATGTGCCCACGCCCTTCAGAATGCAGCTGGTGACAATGGCCGGCTTAAGGAGCGGGAAGAGCACCCTGTAAAAGATCGTAAAATAGCTGGCGCCGTCAATGATGGCAGATTCATCCAGGGAATAGTCGATGTTCTCGAAAAACTGGATATAGATATAGATGGAAATGATATCCGTTCCACACATCATAATAATGTAACCCAGGAGGGAATTGATGAATCCCAGCCGGTACATGATCTCGTACACCGCGATCTGCATGGCGACACCGGGGAGCTGGGACGCAAAAAGAAACAGCGCCCGGATGATCTTGTTTCCAAAAAAGTCAAACCGGTTCAGCACATACGCCAGCTGCGTCCCGATGATGACCGAGAAAAACAGCACGCAGACCAGGATGATGAAGGAGTTCACAAACGCCCTCCCCATGCCGGCCTTCTGAAACGCTTCCGTAAAATTCGTAAAGTTCAGCCAGCTCTTCGGCAGCGTCATCACATTGGTCGTCTGATATTCCTCATCCGTTTTGAAGGCAGTGATCACGCAGGATACCACCGGCAGCACCGCCGCAAAGGAGAAAAATACCAAAGAGAGATATTTTAAGACCGTAAGACACGATCTTCCCGCCTTTTTCATTCCTTCCATCTATCAACCTCCGGCCTGCGCTGATCCCGCGCGCTTCTTTGCAATCCTTGCGATGGCTCTCTCCCGCTTTTTTGCCGCTCTCGGATCCTCATCCTCCGCACTGCGGAACACATACTTAAAGAACAGCTTCTGCAGGAGCGTCGCCAGGAATATGATCAGCAGCAGGATGATGGCCATGGCAGAGGCCAGGCCCACTTTTTGCTGCGTGTGCGCGATCTGATGCATGACGATAAAGTAAGTCCCCGTCCCGTTGGCACCGTCGGTGATGACAAAGGGAGGCTCGAAGGCACTTAAGGAACCCGTGATGGACAGGATCACATTTAAGGTCACGATGGTCTTGATCCCGGGCAGGATGATGTATTTGAACTGCTGGAACCGGTTCGCCCCGTCCAGCATCGCCGCCTCATAGAGCTCCTGGTCCACGGACATGATGGCACCGATGAACAGGACCATGTTCTGCCCGAAATACCGCCAGACGGAGGTCCCCACCAGGGAGAAATTGTTGATCCGCTGATCCTTCAGCCAGTAGGGAAGACTGTCCAGCTGAAAACCGCACCACTGGAGGACCGTGTCAAACACGAATCCCCTGGTATAGAAGAACTTGAAGATAAATCCGATGGCGATACCGTTGATCAGAAAAGGGAAAAACATAAATCCCTTAAAAATCGCGGATCCCTTCACCTTAAAACTGAGGATCGTCGCCAGGTACAGCGCGATGGCCAGCTGCACCACCGATCCCAGCATATAGTACAGGCTCAGCTTCAGCGCACCGAAGCAGTCATCCCTTTCGAATACCTTGAGGTAGTTTTTGAAGCCGACAAACTTCCGCTCCCCCACGTATTTCATGTTGTAAAAACTAAAGCCGAACATCTGTCCGAAGGGCAGATAGGTAAAGACAAAAAGCAGTAAGAGGGGGACGATCATAAAGGCGATCATCACAAGAGTTTTCTGTCCGTCCCGGCTCTTCAGCCATTGTCCCGGGGTCCTTTTCTTTTTCATATCCTTTGCTCCCATCCGTACCGGGTGATAAAAGGCCGGGAAGAATTCCCTTCTTCCCGGCCCTGAAGAAAGTCAGATCAGTAAAGTACTTCGATACCCAGTTCCTTCTGTGCGTCCTGCCACTTCCGGTTCCAATCGGCCATGATATCGTCGAAGGTCTCGGATCCGGTAGCCGCAGCCTCCACAATCCGCTGCACCTTGTCGTTGCCGCCGGCGTTGATGGACAGCTCGGACTCGGCATTCATGTCATTCAGGAAGGTCTCTTCTCCTGCCAGTGCAGGCTGGTCGGACAGAACCTCGCAGCCGTTGAATGCCGCATACATGTCAGGATTCTCACCGCCCTTGACGACGGTGTAGCCACCCTCGTTGAAGCACCAGCCGGACTTCTCTACCATCCACTTTACGAAGATCAGGGAAGCCAGCTTGTTCTCATCGGATGCGTTTACATTGATGCAGTAGTTGTAGTCGCCGCCGGCGCTGACATACTGGGTTCCGCCCACGGTGATGGGGAAGGGCATGTAGCCCACATCCTCAGGCTTGTCACCTGCTTCCTGCATCTGTGCATATGCCCAGGAGCCCAGGACCATGACACCGATCTCGCCTCTGTTGAGCATGCCCTTGCAGCCCTCCCAGTCGGTGGTGGTGTAGTCGTCCTCGATCAGACCCTGTGCCACTGCGTCAAAGAGGATCTTGTAGACACTGTAGGCGCCGGTTCCGTCGCCGGGATCCTTGAAAGGCTCTGCAGTGTGGACCAGCTTCTGGTTCATGTAGGTATTGTCGCCGTTGGATACGCTTCCCACATAGGCATCCCATGCACCCATGGTCCAGCCTGCAGCATAGTTGGTGTAGAGAGGGATGGCATCGGTGTTGTCCTTGATCAGCTGCAGATCCGCGATGAGCTCATCGGGAGTGGTGGGCAGAGCAGTGATCCCCGCCTGCGCAAAAACAGCCTTGTTGTACAGCACGCCCTGTGCGTTTGCCATGTAGGGGATGCCGTAGCAGTTGCCGCCGTACTCCCAGGAGTCAACAAAGTTCAGGTACTGGGACAGATTGTCCAGGGTGTCCAGAGGCATGAAGTAGGTGGAAAGATCCGTCTTATCCACGGCGGGGATGAACATGATATCGCCCCAGTCGCCGGTGGAGAGGCGGAGCAGGGAATCCTCGGCGTAGTCGGTCACTGCCTCGGTGGTCACGGTGATGCCGGGATAGGTCTTGTTAAACTCGGCGATCATGGCAGCCATGGTGCCGTCAGCCTCACGGTCGGTCTTGTGGTGCAGGAACTTGATGGAGGCGGTCAGGTCCGTATGGTCCTCCAGGTTCAGCGTCGTGTAGGACAGGGTTCCTTCCGCTGTAGCGGTGCTGTCTGCGGAGGCAGTGCTGTCCGCGGAAGCGGCAGATCCTGTGCTCTCGGTCTGAGCACCGGCGTCACTTCCGGTCCCGGCTGCGCTGTCGCCGGCTCCGGAACCACATCCGGGCAGTGCGACTGCCATGACGATGGCTGTGAACAAAGCAAGCAATTTTTTCTTTTTCATGATTTCCTCCTTCTCTTGTAAGGCTTTGTTTAGGTAATTATTATTTTATAACTACTTAATATTTTTTCAATAGGTTAACTAATATTTTACCTAACTTCTACTTAATCAACAAAAACAGCAACTTGTTTTTGGGAGGAATTTCCCTTTGACAAGTTGCCGTAAGCACGAAAAAGCGCCCGCTTTCGCGGACGCTTTGGTTTTTAGCTAAAAATGAATTTGTTAGCCTTTTTACTTGACTTTGTTTCTCTGTCTCTTCGTCAGATCCTTCACACTGTCCCGCTTGATCAGATAGCCTTCCACAATGCTGAGGCCGCCGCGGTATTTTTCCCCTTTGAGAACGTGGGTGATGCGCTTCAGGGTCCGGGATACCATCTCGTCCATGTCCACCTTGTAGGTGGTGATCCCCACGGAGGCGCCTTCTGCGAAGACGAAATCATCGTATCCCACCAGGGAGATATCCTCCGGCACCCGGTAGCCTCTGTTTTTCAGGTATTGCATGAACCGGTTGGCTGCCAGGTCACAATTGCATACAAAGGCGGTGGGGAGCTTGCCCTTGGGCAGCACCAGATTTTTCTCGATATCCACTCTGTCATTGTCGATGCTGCGATCATTCAGGACCCAGTCCCGGTTGACCTCGATCCCGTGCTCCATCAGGGCCCTGACATATCCCAGGTACCGGTCGGTGATGGAGGGATTGGACAGAACCGTCCCCACATAGCCGATGTCGGTATGGCCCATATCGAAGAGATAATTGGTCAGGATGTATGCGCCATAGTAATTCTCGGAGATGACGGAATCCTTGTTCCGCTTTCTGTCCGCAAAATCCAGATAAAAGGAAGGGGTCCGCATCTGCTCGTCCAGCATATCCAGGTACTCTTCACTTAAGGCGCCGATGATGACTACCGCATCCACGGTACCGTCGCCGATGAGCCTTGGATAGACCAGGTCCTTCTCATCCTCGTCGCTCAGCACCTCCAGCATGGTAAAGGATCCGGCGGTGGCGGCCTTCGCGGAAAAAAGCTGGTACATATGTCCGTAAAAAGAGTCCACACTGCTGATGTAGCGCGAGCCGATCAGCACACCGATCTTGTAGTTTTCCCCATCCTGGGGCGCAGGATTTTTCTGATATCCCCACTCATTGGCAAGATCGATGATCCTGCGGCGCATCTCCTCGCCCACGCCCTTTTGTCCCGACAGCGCCTTGGACACCGTTACCGTGCTGATCCCCAGCTCTGCCGCAATATCTGCCATTGTGATTTTCTTTGACATTCCCATCCGATCCTTTTGCATCTTTTTGAAAAGCGTTTTTCTCCCGTCGGGCGGCGATCATCCCTCCAGGCCAAAGGCAATCTCCGCCAGCTGAAGAGTCCTCTCCGGAGAGCGCTCCTCATCCCGCATCACCACGGTAAATCCGGAGTGAAGGTAATTGTAAAACACATCGTCGGAGTTGATCCGCTCCAGGCAATGCCGGAAGTTCTCCAGCGCTTTTTCCGGCTCCGGCTCCTCCAGCATCAGCTGATAGAGGAACTGCTTCTCACTGTCCGGCCTGTCAAAAAAGCGGCTCACGGACAGTTCCGGATTTGCGATCATCACCAGCACATGGTGCACATCCGTGATCTTCCGCAGCGTCTCCAGGGATATATTGGTATCCACGAAAACGGGCTTCCCCTGCTCACTGATCTTATCCAGGAGCTGCAATTCCAGCTTCTCACACTCCAGAGAGACGCCCTTCACCCAGGCTTCGTACTCCTCGGGTGTGCGTCGGATAAAATCGTGCCAGTCCTCCAGATCCCTGGTATAGGCCAGGTTCGGGAACTCGTTTTTGTCCAGCCCGTCCATCAACGCTTCGTGATAATTCTCCCGGCAGGCGACACCGTCATATTTTTCCGCCAAAGCCTTTACCACGGTGGACTTGCCTGCATAGGCCGTCCCCGTGACAAAGTACACATTGCTTAAATCCATGTCTTCCCCCCGAAGTCTTCCCCTCTCGAAACACCTGATCAAAATTCCTATTTGATCCGGATCTCCACCTTCACCGGCTCTTTCACATTCGCCGCGAAAGTCTCGCCGTCGCTCACCTTCCCCACCACGCTGCCGTAGTGCACGGGGATGGCCACCTTGGGCTTTATCTGATTCACCAGGTCCGCAGCCTGTTTTGCATCCATGGTATATGTTCCGCCGGCGGGCACCAGAGCGATGTCACACTGCACCGCTTTCGCCTCTTTTGTGACATCCGTGTCGCCTGCGATATAGATCCGCTCGTCTCCCAGCACCAGGATGTATCCGACCCAGCCTGCACTCTTCGGATGAAACGGCTTCAACACATTGTAAGAAGGCACCATCTCCATCTCCAGGCCGTCAATCTCACAACAGACGCCCGGACGCACGGTGGTGATGCAGCTCACCAGGTCACTGACCTGCTCTGCCTTGGATTCCATCTTCTCCGGCACCACCAGAACCGTGTCCTTTGTAGCGACCTTTGCGATATCCTCAGGTGAAAAATGATCGTAATGCTCATGGGTAATCAGGACAAAAGTCGCATCGTGGGGCTCCTCCGTCATCCGGAAAGGGTCGATGTAGATCACCCTGCCACTGTCCTCGATGCGAATGCTGTTTTGGATAAATACCTGAATCTTTTCGGTTCCCATAGAATCCCCCCAAAGATCGCCGGAGCAACCTCCGGCCCAAAAATGACGAACGTTTTGATCCCTTTATTTCTTCGGCTCGTCCCAGTCAGAGAACCTCTGCTGAGGTTCCTCCAGATCCAGTTCCATATCGATGTAGTCACAGTTGCGTACAGTACCCTTGGCCCAGGGACTACCCACATCGCATCTACCCAGATGATAGGCCCGCTCACTTTTTCCTGCCTCCAGATCGTCGGAGGCCTGTACCTTCAAACGGCTGACACCGTTATTCATCTGCTGTTCTATTAATTCCAGCACTTCATCCACATCACTCATGTATTCGCCTCCAATCTGTTACGTCAACGAAATTGATGATTGGGCTGATCCTGTCCGCCCTCTCCCTTTCATTATACACTCGAACCCGTGTTAAGAAAATCGGAATTCAAAAAGCCCGCACAATCGTGCAGGCTTTTCCATAGTTATCATTTTCAGATATGGGACAGGATCGCTTCAAAGTGACCGTCAAAGGTGATCTCCTCCGCAGCTGCGGTGAGGATCAGATGGTCACCCTTTTTCACGGGAGTGCCCAGGACCGTACCCTCTCCCTCATAGACGCTCATGTTCAGGAAATGAGGATCTCCGGGGATGGTGAGGGGGCCGTCTACGATGGCTTTTAATACGGTGTAGAAGGGGCATTTGATCAACTCCGTCACGGTGCCGGCAGTGCCGCCCGCTGCATGAAGCACGGATTTTTCAGGGCTCTCCGCAGGTACCCGGATCACATCCAGACTCTGCTCGATGTGAAGCTGACGGGGCTTGCCGTTCTGCAGTCTGTCATAGTCGTACACGCGATAGGTGATATCACTGCTCTGCTGGGTCTCCAGCACCATGACGCCGCCTTTGATGGCATGGACGGTGCCGGGATCGATCTGTATAAAGTCCCCTTTCTTCACAGGGATCTCGCGGATGAAATCGTTCCATCTGCCGCCTCGGATCATGGACTCCAGTTCCTCTTTGGTCTGCGCATTGTGCCCCACCACCAGGGTGCCGCCCTCGGGGGCATCCAGCACGTACCAGCACTCGGTTTTCCCAAGAGATCCGTTCTCGTGGACGCCTGCGTAAGCGTCGTCGGGATGCACCTGAATGCTCAGGTCAGCCTTTGCATCAATGATCTTCACCAGCAGGGGGAACCGGTCTCCGGAGACATTTCCGAAGAGTTCCCGATGCTCAGCCCAAAGGGCACTGAGTTTACATCCGTCATAGGCGCCGCCCACCACGGTATCGTCTCCCGAAGGGTGCGCTGAGATGCCCCAGCATTCTCCGATGTCGTCGCCGGGTTCCTTGTATCCGTAATCCTCACGGAGCCTGGTTCCGCCCCAGATGGTATGGGAAAAAGTGGGTTGCAAGCGAATAATCTGTTCCATAAGCCTTAGTCTTTCCTTTACTGCATTTCTTTAGATTAACTCTCCGCTCCCGAAGCGATTATGCTCACCAGGTAGAAAGGGAGTTTGTCCTCGGGATGGGTTTCTGTCAGGGTGATCTCCATGGTATGCTTTCCCGCAGAGCCGCCCTCCATGAGGGTATCCAGCACCAGCTTATCTCCCCAGGTCTCATCGAAATTCGCATCCAATGTGATGGGCTTTGTGACATCACCGTCAATAATTACGGTAGCAATCGGTGCAGGAAGTTGCATGGTCTTGCGGTATTGCACCGCCAGGTTGGAACCGGAGACTTCAAACACGATTTTGCTTCCCTGCTCTGTAGCGGTCCAGCCCTTGCGGAAGATCTCCGTGATGTGCTCCTGGGGCGTGACATCCGCCGTAAAGCCTGCGCATTCCTTTACCATATCACTGTCGTTCCGGAATCGACGACTGTTCTGATAGGTGTTGGCAGTCAGCGGAGCAGGGAGTTGGGAAGCTGTGGATCCCCCCGTCGCCGAGCCCTTGCCGTCCACGCACTTATAGCCGTCTCCGGCGCACTTCTCCTCTACCAGCTCTTTCCGGATCTCCTCCAGCATGTAGATGATGACGCTCGCCACCAGCTCATGTCCGGGATCGTTGGGGTGGAGGTCGTCGGGCGTGATCTCCCGATTCTCGATCCGTCCCGCCAGAAGCTCCGGATAAATGGTGGTCCGCATGCTCACCGCAGGCAGGTCGTAGTGTCTCACCACCTTGCTGTGCTGAAGCTCTGCACTGGACCCGTTATCATAACACACATTGTACATCACCGTCAAAGCGGGGGCATTTTCCGCCTCCAGGATCTGCCGGATGACGCCTTCGAAAGTCTCGCAAAAATGGGGCGTTGCGCAGTCATTTACCGCATATTCCACGGACACGTAATCAGGATGGTATACCAGCACGTCCTCCTGCACTCTGGCACAACCGAACTGGGAATCGGTAGCACCGATACCTGCATTGACGAAGGTAAAATGCGCCTTGGGGAAAGTCTTCACCCACCAGTCAAAGACCCGGTATGCATAGCAAAGCTCCGGCTTGCTTGCAAGACTTCCCTGGGTGATGGAACCTCCCAGAAAGGCCAGTGTCAGGTCTTCTCCTGCCATGGCACGCCGCATCACTGCAGCCACTGCCCTTCTGTCGCCTTTATTTACGACGCCTCTGTCATATTCTATCTGCGGATGCATCTGCATTTCCTCCGTTCCTTCTGCCGTATTTTTCTGCATGAAATTTGTCCTGCGGGTGACCCGTGCGCCCGGTCTGCCTCATTCCGGAGGGGGCTGCATTTCCCCGGATCCCCGGATGAAAACCAAATGATTTCTTACTTTCCCAGAAGCTCCAGATTCTTCCGGATCAGATCGCAGCGCTGCTGCACGCAGAGAACGCTTCTGCCGGGATCTGCGGGGGTGTTGAACACATAATCGGTGAGACGATCCAGATCCGTCACAGCCACATGGAGTCTGGTGTCGGAGGATGCATAGTAAATGTAAACCTCACCCTTCTCGTTTACCACGGCGCCGTTGGTGAAGACCACGTTGCTCACGTCACCCACACGCTCGCCGCCTCTGGGTCCGATGAGAAGGCCGGATGGCTCTGCGATGACTTTCGCAGGATCCTTCAGATCCGTTGCAAAAGCATAGATGACATAGCGCAAGCCGGCTGCGGTATTGCGGACACCGTGCGCGATGTGGATCCAGCCTTTCTCCGTCTTGATGGGAGTAGCGCCGGCACCGTTTTTCGCCTCGGTGATGGTGTGATATTTACGCAGGGAGGTCATGCGCTCCTCGTCGATCACCGCATGGGTGATGTCATCGCACAGTCCGAAGCCCACACCGCCGCCGCTGCCGGTCTCGATGAAATCATCCATGGGACGGGTGTAGAAGGCGTATTTTCCGTCCACAAACTCAGGGTGCAGCACCACGTTCCGCTGCTGGGGAGAACGGAGGGTCTTCAGATTCTCCAGGCGCTCCCAGTGCTTCAGATCCTTCGTGCGGACAATGCCTGCAGCCGCTACGGCTGCGGAAAGATCGGAGGTGGTGGTGTCCTTGCTCTCGGAGCAGAAAACGCCGTAGATCCAGCCGTCCTCATGCTGCGTCAGACGCATGTCGTAGACATTGGTCTCCTCGGGGCAGGTATCCTCCAGAAGAATGGGATAGTCCCAGAAGCGGAAGCCGTCCACACCGTTGTCACTCTCCGCCACGCCAAAGAAGGACTTTCGGTCATTGCCCTCGATGCGGGCCACCAGATAGTACTTCCCGTTCAGGTAGATGGCGCCGGAATTCATGACGGCGTTGATGCCCAGACGCTCCTGGAAATGTGGATTGGTCTCCTTGTTGATATCGTACTGCCAGAGGATGGGAAGATGCTCTCTGGTAAGCACGGGATTGACATATCTGTCATAAATCCCGTTGTAAAAATCGCTCTTTTCGTTCTTTCTGCTCAGAAGTTCGTCCTGCTTTTTCTGCAGCTCATAATATTTTTCGTGAATCATATCTGCTCTCCCGTTTATCTGTTTAACGTTTTCCTGTTTTTACTTCGCTGCTCTGCGGATCATCTCGATGCACATACGGCCGTTGTGGTAGGGGCATTTCCAGGGCTCCACAATGGGACGGTCCGGGAAAGGTTTTCCCTCGCGGTCCACCTCCCAGAACCATTCGGAATCCTTGCGATCGTCCACCACATAAGTCTTGATGAACTCCCACTGGGACAGGGCCGCATCCAGATACTCCAGGTGCTCCGGATCCCGCTGGTATCCGTTGGCAAATCCCAGTACGCTCTCCGCCTGCACCCACCAGATGCGGTGTTCATTTACGACGCCTCTGTCACATTCGTCAGCCAGGGATCTGCCGTCAAAGGCCACCTTGAAGATCTGTGCCGTCAGGTCCCGGGTAATGGGACGCATTTTTTCCGTGAGATCCTCCTGTCCCAGGATGTCCAGACCTTTGTCCATGAGCCATGCGGTCTCGATGTCATGGCCGTAGGAATGCAGGTCCAGGATGGTGTTGTATTCCCGGTCGAAGAAAACCTCCTGCCTGTGCAGCTCCGGATTGTACACCTTGTCTCCGAAGATCCCCAGGATCCGTTGCAGATGAGAAACCACCGTTTCATCCCGGTCCACTCTGCACAGCTCGCTGTAAGCCTCAAAAACGTGGAGCAGGGTGTTCATGGTCTTGTCCGCCATGACGCCGTTCTCGGACAGTTTCTCGTTGGACTCCGGTCCGAAGTCGATGGTGAGGGCCTCCAGGTAGCCGATCTCATCGGTGCATTTGGTCTCGATGATCTCCATGAGATTCCGGGCCAGGGCCAGAGCCTCCCGGTCACCGGTGGCTGCGTAGTAGGAGGACAGTGCGTAAATGCAAAATGCCTGGTTGTAGGTGTGCTTGGTAGTATCCAGCGGGCTCCCGTCATAATTCAGGGACCAGTAAATGCCGCCCCGCTCCCGGTCGATGCAATGCTCCGTCAGGAAACGATATCCGTGGCGTGCCATCTCCAGCACGATATCCGCTGTGTACCCATGGGCTGCGAAGTCCTCTTCCTTCAGCAGGCCTTCCTTGTAAAGGAGGTACACATTGGCGTAAAACCAGGTGATGCGGCTGTTCAGGATACAGCCTTTTTCCGCCTTAAAATCCCTGGAAAGATCATAGGGAACGGAGCCGCAAAAGCCCCCGTTTTTTTCATCCTTCAGCCCGTTCCAAAAGGGGATCAGGCGCCCCAGGAGATGCTCTTTCATCTCCGCCGCCATTTGCTCGAATTCTTTCATCTCTTTCACCCGTATCTTTGGTAAATGTCCGTTAACGCAGGAAAAATCCACACCCCCGCATAAAAACGGGGGCAGGATTTCTCATTTTTTCTTAGCGGATGCCAAGCTCCGTATCGGTTCCGTTGGTCACGCTGTGCTCCTTGATGTAGGAAACCACCTCGTCGATGGTGGTGAAGGCCATGGAGACATAGCTGTCCGCACAGCCGTAGTAGATTGCGATCTTGCCGCTCTCGGGATCATGAAGGGTTGCGCAGGGGAAGGTAACGTTGGGCACGAAGCCTCTCTCCTCGTAGTCCTCCTCGGGAGTCAGCAGGAAATTGGTGCAGCGGTACAGGACCTTGCTGGGCTCATTGATGTCCAGGATGGCGCCGCCGATGGAGTAGACGTAGCCGTTGCAGGTGCCGCTGACACCGTGGTAGAACAGCAGCCAGCCTTCGCTGGTCTCAATGGGAGCTGCGCCGCCGCCGATCTTCAGGGACTCCCACCACTCGTTGCCGCGGCTCATGATGTGACGATGCTTGCCCCAGTAGGTCAAGTCAGGGCTCTCGGAGAGGAAGATATCACCGAAGGGCGTGTGACCGGAATCGGAAGGACGGCTCATGAGAACGAAGTTGCCGTTAATCTTCCGGGGAAAGAGCACTGCATTGCGGTTGAAGGGCAGGAAAGGATTCTCCAGGCGGGTAAAGGTCTTAAAATCGGTGGTTTTTGCCATACCGATGGCTGCGCCGAAGAAGTCCTGACACCAGATCACATAGTAGGTGTCCTCCACCTTCACCAGGCGGGGATCGTAAGCGTAAACAGGCATGAAGTCCTCACCCTTCTCGTTCTTGAAGGGGATGGGCTTGGGATCGAACTCCCAGTCGATGCCGTTCTTACTTCTGCCAAGGTAGATGTAAGGGATGCCGTTGGTCTGCTCACCGCGAAACACACCGATGAATGCGCCTTCGTAAGGGACAACGGCGCTGTTGAAGATCCGTGCCACACCCTCAACGGGGTTGCGGCGGATGATGGGGTTCTCGGTGTATCTCCACACGGGAGCACCTTTCAGTCCTGCAGGCTTCTCCTGCCAGGGGATATTGGGCAGTGCGGGTGCGATCATCTTTACATTGGGCATAATGAATTCTCCTTTTTTCGTTTGCTTGGCCTACTTTGTATTCTTTGTGTTCTTAGTGTTTTTGCTGCCGCCCGGCTTCTGTATTCACCGTTTGGCTAAATTTAGCTTACTGATTAACTTAACTTTAATCTCAATATAACCTAAATAAAAATCCTGTCAACCCTTTTTCGAGATTTTTTTGACACTTTTTTTCTCGATCAAAGCGCCCTCCACAATATGGATTCCCTTGGAGTAGGGCTGGTCGTCCAGACGGTCCAGGAGACGGTTCACGGCGCGGCCGGACATCTCGGTCAGATTCACGTCGATGGTAGTGATCTCCACGTCGCAGAGACCGGGATAAGCAAAATTGTCAAAGCCCGCCACGGACACATCCTCGGGTACGCGGATGCCCGCATTTTCCAGCTTCCGGATCAGCATGCCCGCTGCCACGTCGCAGTTGCACAGGAACGCGGTGGGCAGGTCTGCAGGAAGCTTCAGATAGTTTTCCGCATCGATCCGGTCCCCGGTAGGATTCCGGTCATCGATGACCCAGTCGGGATTGGCTGCCAGACCATTCTCCATGAGAGATTTCACATAACCCAGATAGCGGTCGGTGATGGAAGGGGTGGAAAGGACGGTGCCCACAAAACCGATCTTCCGATGGCCCATGGAGATCAGATAATCCGTCATCCGGGCAGCGCCGTAATAGCTGTCGGAGATCACGGCGTCGCAGTCACTGCCGCGGTCCGCGTAGTCCAGATACATCACGGGGATCCCCTGGGCAGCGAGAACGGTGTGATACTTCTCTTCCATGTCACCGATGAGGATGAGGCCGTCCACCTTCCCCTCCAGGATCAGTCTGGGGAGAATGGTCTCCTGCTCCATCCTGGGCGTGACCTCCTCCAGCAGGGTAAAGCTGCCGCGCTCTCCTGCAATGCGGGTTACCTGCTGATACATCTGCCAATAGAAGGAAACATACTGGTCCATGTATTTTTCCCGGATCAGGACACCGATGTTGTGGCTCCGCTGTCTCGCCAGCTTCCGGGCGGTGGAGGGCTGCACATAACCCATCTCGTCCGCCAGGGCCACGATTTCCTTCCGCAGCTTCTCGCTGACGCCCTTCTGGCCCGAGAGGGCCTTGGAGACGGTCACCACGCTGATGTCCAATTTGGAGGCAATATCTGCCAGTTTTACTGCTTTCGCCATGCTTGCTCCTTCTGTTGCCTGTATTTTTGCTCCGGCTTACTGCTACGGATCGCTTCGTTGCGTTTACTCTGCCGTGATGTGAATGAGGATGGACTTAAAATCTCCCCACTGCTCTTCCATCCAGATGCCGGCGTTTGCCAGGGCGCCGCCGGTCAGGTGCAGGGATTTTTTCTCCGAATCGTCAAAGGTCACCAGATACTTCCGCTCCGGATCCAGCCCGGGGATGCGAAGAACCCGTCCGTGCTGGTTGGGACGACGCATCACCTGCACATAAGTGACCAGTGCTTCGGATTTATCCTTTGCCACCACTTCGTAGCAGTCGTAGAGGTGATTTTCCCGGAAGGAAGCGATGCGGTAATAGTCGCCGCAGCGCACCAGATCGTTGTATTTGTGATACATCTCCACCTGCGCGGGGATCATTGCACGATCCTCTTCGGGGATTTTGGTGATGTCCAGCTCGTAGCCGAAGGTGCCTGCCAGCGCCACATGACCCCTGGTGCGGAAAGGAGTCGTCCTGCCAACGGTGTGGTTCGGACAGTCGGACACATGGGCGCCCATGGAGGACAGAGGATACACCAGCGCGGTTCCCTCCTGAATCCCCAGACGCTCGATGGCGTCGGTATCGTCGGAGGTCCAGATCTGAGGGCCGAAGTAAAGCATGCCGGGATCAAAACGGGCACCGCCGCCGGAACAGTTCTCCAGCAGGAGGTTCGGGAACTCCTGCACCAGTCGTCCCTGCAGCTGATATACGCCCATCACGTAGCGGTAGTACAGCTCTCCCTGGCGCTCGGGAGAAAGCCCGATGCTGCCCAGATCCGTGAGCTGACGGTTCATGTCCCATTTCAGGTATTCGATGTTGGCACTGCGCAGGACCTTTGCCACCATCTCAAACACATGGTCCACCACTTCCTGCCTGCTCAGATCCAGCACCAGCTGATTTCTCGATCTGGTGGGGATCCGGTCCGGCACCTGGAAGGCCCAGTCGGGATGCGCGCGATAGAGGTCGGAATCCGGGGAGATCATCTCCGGCTCCATCCAGATGCCGAATTTCAGGCCGATCTTATTGACTTCATCCACCAGGTATTTCAGGCCTCCCGGGAGCTTCTCCTCGTTGACAAACCAGTCACCCAGGCTGCTGTTGTCGTCGTTGCGCTTTCCAAACCAGCCATCGTCCATCACCAGCATCTCAATGCCCAGTTTTTTCGCTTCCCGTGCGATGGAAAGGAGCTTTTCGGTATTAAAATCAAAATAGGTGGCTTCCCAGTTGTTGATGAGGATGGGACGCTTTTTGTTCTTATACGGACTGCGGATCAGATGATTCCGATACAGGTCGTGGAAGGAACGGGTCATGTGGCCCAAACCCTCTGCGGAAAATACGGAAACCGCCTCCGGCGCCTGGAACGCCTCTCCGGGAGCCAGGACGTAGGAAAACTGATCCGGATGAATACCCATCTGCACCCGCAGGAGATCAAACTGGGTCTTCTCCACCTGTGCCAGGAAGTTCCCGGACCAGATGAAATTCACTCCAAGGACGTTGCCGGTCTCCTGCGTCGCCTTCTCACTCACCAGAGCCATGAAGGGATGCTCCTGATGGGAGGATTCGCCGCGGTAGGAACCCACGGAAGTCTTACCATAGCCGATGGGACGCTGATCAATGCTGCGCTCTCTCGCCCAGGATCCGTGAAGGGTCAGGAGCTCGTAGTCCTCCTGCCACATGTCAATGCTGAGGCTGTCCGCCTTTTTGATGATCAGCTTCCGGTCGCTCTCATTCTTAAAATATCTGCTGAAGGTGATGGCATCGGTATCTGCAAAAACGGTGTAAAAAGCGTGGCAGGAAAGCTTCAGGACGGGATCTTCCAGGATCAGTTCCAGGGTCTGCGCCTCATCCTCTCCCGCGAAAGTAGCGGGAAATCCGTTTTTCAGAGCAGGCTTGCCCTTCAGGATGCGATGTCCTCTGTAGAGGAGCTGCACGGCTTCGTGGCCGTCCTCATCCCGCACCACCAGGCTGCTCTCCCGGTAATCTCCCAGGCCGTGGCCGGGGAATTCCGACAGGAATTTATCCATGTAGGAAGCACGCTCTCTGTCGGTATGGGAAGGTGCGAAGGGCTCGGGCCCCACGCAGAGCAGGTAGCTTAAGTCCGTGTCCTCGATCCGGGTGCCGTAATAGACATGCCCCACAAAGCCTTCCTCCCCCAGGATCTGAAAGAGATAGGAAGTCTTCGGCGTGTCCAGCTTAAAAGTCCGGGTGCGTTCATCATATGTGATGTTCATGGTGGATTCTCCTTAAATAGAGTATTTCGTTTCCATATCTGACCCTGCCTGCTTTGCCGATTGCTGTCGTTTTTCTTAAGCCGTTTTCAGGCGATCATTCTCATCATATCGGATCGATTAAGTGTGGGGAAGGGTAAATTTAGCAAAAATGAAGGGTAAACTTTTGTAGAATTTTCCTTAATACGAAAGAAAAGCCCCGGCAATGCCGAGGCTTAGAGGCAGATTTATTTGTTACTTATCAGGGAAGTTTGCACTTATCCATCATGACGCTGTTATCTTTATGAGCATCAAAAAACTGAGCGCCGATAGCTTCTACTAAAGCGTTAAATCCTAGTTTTTTCAGTCATCTTAATCACCTCCTATTCCACATTTTTTTCGTATGACATCCAGCTCTCCCTGGACGCGTTCATCCGGATCATCCTGTAATTCCAGAACCAGCGAAACATCATCCACGCACTCACCCCCGGGAAGCAGCCCCGGTTCATACTTCCATACCTCTATTACATAGCCGCCGAAGTCCCTGAAATGATCCTCATCCGTAACGAACTCCTTCGGTATAATCTTCGCGTCATCTTTCGAGATTGCGTAACCGGCATCTACTTCCAAGTCCATCAGCATGGTCTGTCTGGCCAGAGCCCTGATGCCGCTGTACTTATAGAACAGATCCCGGGGTAACTCGCTGAGATACATCCGCTTGAGCACCGGAGATGTCATATATTTCATCGCATGCGTTAAAGAGTCTCTCCCCTCGGCCAGCGAAATCATGACTGCAGTTCCTTTGGTCTTGCAATCTATCAACTCCAGGCCCTTCAATTCTCTGATTGCCCTGGAGCATGTCGCCTTGGATAAGCCCAAAGCTTGCGCAATACGAATCTGGCTGATGCATTCCACTTCTTTTTTGTAATACAGGAATAAATAGACCAGTTGTGCGCTGGAGGATAATTGCTCTACCGGATCCTGAGGATTCACTATCTTCTCTTCAAAATAGCTTCCCCAATAGGGGATAAACACCTGCCCTCCGCCGGAAACAAATGCGATTCCGGATTCAATCAGGTTTGTCCTCTGCGCAGCGTTTATCTTATCCAGCTGGACCACCACAGGGAGTCCTGTCAGCTCCTCTATCCTCCGAACCTGGACCTTTATGCTTTTGAGATTCCATGCATCTGTCCTGGGTTTCACCAACAGGCAATCCGAATTATGAAAAATAATCCTGGACACATCGTACCCTCGGCTGATATACAGTTGTGTACCCTTCGGAAAAGTATATTTTTCCTCTGTGATGGAGGATCCAAAGATTTTTTTCAGAATTTCGTTCATTTGTTTCACCTCAATATAAATTGTATCACCATCTGTGAAACAAATCAATTACATTTGGAACAAATTGAAAAATACAAAATGTATAATAAACAGATACCTATACAATTCATGCCTGTGCCTTTGTCCCTGCTGTCCACGATACAGAAAAAGCATCCCCATACCGGTTATTGGTGGTTTTGTTATTGCTGTAGGTGATGGTACCGGTGTTGGCTGTCCACACAGCAGTAAAGGTCACCGTTCCGCTGGTTGAACGCAGGTTCTTATAATATTCTTCTTTTCTGCCCGATAGACTGGTTGCATTTGTTTTTGTTGTTGGATTGTTGTTAGTTCCATAATAATGGTCACAACTATCCATTCCTGTAATCGTCCAGCCCTGGAATGTATACCCGTTCTTTGTAGGATTACTTACCCGGAAAACATTGTTATAGGTTGCCGAGGTGGGATGGTATGTTCCATAGGAACCACCGTTCAGGTTATAGGCAATGGAATAGCCGTTGGCAGTCCAGACTGCTGTAAAGGTAACCGTCCCACTCGTAGAGCGCAGGTTCTTATAACTGGTATCCTTTCTGGAAGAAACTGATGTAGCCGCGCTGGTAGTTGATCCAAAATAATGAGTGCAACCGTCCATTCCTGTAATTGTCCAGCCCGCAAAAGTATATCCGGTTCTGGATGGCAAACTAACAGTAAATGCCGCATCATAAGTCGCACTGGTAGGGTGATATGTCCCATACGATCCACCGTTCAAATTATAAGCAATGGAATAGGTATTCGGCGCACCATTAGCCGTCCAAGTGCCGCCACCTTCCGGGACAGTAATAGCGTAAGGCCAGGTGGTAGACTGTACCGCTCCGTTTTTGGTCCAGTTCACAAAATGATAGCCGGTCTTTTCTTCGCCGTCCAGCTCTATCCTAGAGCCAATCGTAAAGGTTCTGCTGACATCTGTGCCTTTAACGCTATCATCACCGGCCCACACCTGGTTGATGCCCGTGCCTGCAATAACTCTGATGGTTGCGGTCTCGGGATCAAAGCTGACAGGGGTAATGCCTGCCCAGCCACCGCCATCCGTGCCATAGGCAAAATTTCTATCAGTGGGTGAGTTTTCCCATCCTGCGCCGGGGAATATAACTCCGTAGTTAAGGTAGAACTGCCTGTAACTTATTGTAAACCCGTCGGCACCAGCTAATTCTGCTTTGGAGCCCTCGACATAATACGCATTAGAAGGAAGTCGGTTCCAGTCATAACCGCTACGTCCGCCGTATGCGCCAGGCATTCCTGGTCCAGCGCTTTCAGGGTATCCTGTCTTACCACCAACCCAGCCACCGCCGCCACCACCGGTGTCCACTGCGTACGCCATTCTGACGCCGTTTTCACCGGTAGGAACGGTGTAGTCATAAGTATAGTATGAATCATCACTCATTCGTCCGCCTTTGGCGAAATTCCAGTTAGCGCCACCGCCACCAGCGGCGATAGCAATGATCTGCCCGTTGATGGAGATACCTGATGCACCACCACCACCGCCAGCCCACCAGCCGTTACCACCGCTGGCAGTGCCGATACCGGAACCTCCCTGGGTTTGTGTGTCAGAGAGAACTTCGCAGGAATACTGTCCACGGCCACCGGAAACAAGCGTAACAACAGTACCCTTCGTCAGGTGAAGGCGAAACGCCATTCCTGCACCTTTGCCACCCATACCGACTGTCTTGTTATCATAGGCAGAGTCGTAGCCCCCCACAGGGAAAAAACCATCACATCCACCGATACCACCACGGATAAAGATGGAGTAGACGCCTGTATAGGGAACGGTATAGTTCATAGACGCTCCATTGGCAACGCCTACTTCCCGATCCAGCAGGTCTTCACCTGCAGCTCGGCTGTTGATAGGAGTATAAAGCGCTGACAGAGCAAGTGTCCCAGCCATTCCCAAAACCGTCAGCTTTTGCAGTAATCTGTATTTCATAATTCACAATCCTTTCCTGTTGGTTCGTGAGTGATCTAAATATCTATAGATTATATGAAAAAAACAAAATTACTTTTGGTCTGGTGTTTTTAATGCAAACAAAAAAGAGGAAGGCGTAAACCTTCCTCTCTGTTGCCGTATTAGATTTTCGGAAGTATTACTTTGCTACATAGATCACAGGGCGAATGAATGGCGCCCCGTCACCACCTACACGACCTAAAGTGCTAACTCCGCAGAGCATCAACCCATATCCTTGAGCATTGTTATGTGAACGAAGTCCCCAATCCATTCGACCATAGACTTCGCTGCGATTTTGAGTCAGTAAAGGGGTTCCTTTTGCCTGCAGGCACTCGTGATCAGCGTTGTATATATTTAGTCCATCCCCATTAAAGTCCACTTCCGGCACACCAGGGAAATACAGGTGGAGTTCATCTTTTGCAAGAAGGAAAATATTATCGTCTGTGTCCGGTCCATCGAAAGTAGTACAACGAGGGTTATTTGTCTTGCCACGATTCTTCAAATGCTGGGTGACAATACGAGACTGCTCCTTGTCGTTGAAGATCGTATTGTAAAACTCTCCGTTCCGCCATTCTCTGGTGGCACTGTCTGCCCAGGTAAAACGGGGGGGGTTAGATT
>JAEEGH010006109.1_pt1 | contig 29683 bp, 20 predicted proteins | sample 9134181 | NCBI WGS metagenome assembly JAEEGH01 (sample SAMN16246544, study PRJNA631951) | gut metagenome | biome: gut microbiome; feature: rumen; material: DP-attached | host: Bos | place: Iran: Karaj | collected 2018-10 | reverse complement strand
GGTGAATTTCATTACAGCAGGATGGCTCCCGAACGCTGGGAGGATGAACTGATCAAGCTACGCATGGGCGGGATCAATATCGTTTCGACCTATGTGCTCTGGAACCATCACGAGGAAGAGGAAGGCCGCTTCGATTTTACGGGGCGGCGCGATCTGAGGGCTTTTATCGGATTATGCGCAAAGCACGGGCTGTATGTCATACTGAGGATCGGCCCGTTCGCTCACGGAGAGGTGCGCAACGGCGGTCTGCCCGACTGGCTGTTCGGCAGGCCTTTCGAGGTGAGGAGCCTGGACGAGGGCTTTTTAAAGTACGTCGGGCGCTTTTACGACGAGATCGGAAAACATACTGCCGGCCTGTACTATAAGGACGGCGGGTCGGTGATCGCGGTCCAGCTCGACAACGAGTACATGCATTCCTCGGCAAAATGGGAAATGACCGTCGGCAGCTCGAACGAGTGGATCAATGCCGGAAAAGACGGAGAGCCTTATATCCTGAAGCTGCGCGAGCTGGCCTTAAATGCGGGGATTAAGCCCGCGTTCTTTACGGGCACCGCATGGGGCGGAGCGGCCTATTCGCCGCGCGTTATGCCGCTCTGGGGCGGATACGCGTACAGGCCCTGGATATTCTATTTTAAGACCGGAGAGCATCCGGCGACCGAGGTTTTTGTCTATGAGGACTATCACAGGGACGGAGCCGTGTACGCGGATGATTTCAGACCGGCGTACAGACCCTCGGAGCGCCCCTACGCGTGCTGCGAGATGGGCGCGGGCATGATGAGCTGTTATTCCTTCCGCGCCGTATTTCCCGCTAAAAGTGTCGATGCGCTGGCCAATATCAAGTTGGGATCGGGCTGCAACTTTATCGGATACTACATGTTCCACGGCGGAACCAATCCGATCGGAAAACACGGAACTTACATGAACGAGTCGCAGGTTACGAAGCTTTCCTACGATTTTCAGGCCCCGGTCGGAGAGTACGGGCAGGTAAGGGAGTCGTACCGCCGCTTAAAGAGCATTCATTTCTTTACGCGCTTTTTCGGGGAAAAACTGGCCCCCATGGTGACCATGCTGCCTGCGGGCGCGTCCGAGATCGCCCCGAGGGATGCGGATACACTGCGTTTTGCGGTGCGAACCGACGGAAAGAGCGGATTCCTGTTCGTAAACAATTATCAGGACCATTGCCGGATGAAGGCGAAAGAGCATGAAAAGGTGTATATCGTTCCGGCCGGTGAGACTGTCGATTATGATATTTCGATCGCGCCTGAGGAAAACGCGATCCTGCCGTTCAATCTCGATCTGGACGGGATACTCATGAAACAGGCGAACGCGCAGCCCGTACTGCGCACCGTCGTCAACGGGCGGATAACCTATGTGTTCATGGTGCCCGACGGGATGGACGGAAGCATGCGCTTTGAGGACGGCGTAAAAGTAAGCGACAGATATTTTGTTTCCGAAGATACTGAAGTTAGATCCTGCACCGGAAACAGGAGAGCTCTGCCTCAGGGCAAGTCGGGGCAGATAACGGATGCGGATAAAGTATGTATAAAAACGGTAAACAAACCCGGCTGCGAGATCGACATCATCTGCGTCAGCCGCCGCATGGCCGACAATATGTACCTGCTGAGAAACGGCGGTCTGATATTTACCGAAGGTGTGGTGCTGGAGGACGAGAGGGGCGGATTAAGGCTGGAGACCGCGAGTGCATCGAACTCGGTACTTACTTATCCTGCGAAGCTGCTCGAGGGATCGGATACGGCCGTAAAAGCCGGGGGCGAAGGGGATTTCGGGCGGTACTGCGTCGACACGACAGAGGTGCGCGTTCATATAAACGCTGAGAAGGTTTCAGCGGCGAACGCGGAGGTCGCCAGGTACCTGATCGATATGCCGGACAGATTATCCGGAGAGGCAGATATGGGTGCCGGTATGGGCGGCGGCAGAGAGGCTGTGTTTGCCGGAGACTTCGATAATGTCGGAGATATGCTCCTGCGGATACGATATTCAGGCGACACTGCCGCGCTGTTTGCGGGCGACCGGATGATCAGTGACAATTTCTGGAACGGTGATGTCTGGGAGGTCGGCCTTAAGGAGTATAAGGACAAAATTCATGAGCCCTGGACGCTCCGCGTCAGCCCGCAGAAAAAAGGCGCGGTTATCACGTTTGAAGCCGCTCCGGGCACAGCGGGAGAAGAAAAAGATAATACGGGCGAAGCGGTGAGTATTGAACTTGTGCCGGTGTATAATATACGATTCTGATATAAAAGCCGTATGGAGGAGAGTTATGAACAGAGCTACGGTACGTGAGGAGATCGTTTCGATCCCGACATATCGCACGGGGGAACTCGAGAAGAATCCCCTTTTTATCGAAAAGAGGGCATATCAGGGCTCGACGGGAAAGGTTTACCCGATGCCGATATGCGAGAAGATAAGCGAAGAAAAGGAGGACGTGGAGTATCACGCGGTCATTCTTGAAAACGACTATCTTTACGTCATGATCCTGCCTGAGCTCGGCGGGCGTATTCAGCGCGCGCTTGACAAGACGAACAACTACGATTTTGTATATTACAACCGCGTGATCAAGCCTGCGCTCGTGGGTCTTACGGGACCGTGGATCAGCGGCGGCATCGAGTTTAACTGGCCGCAGCATCACAGGCCATCGACCTTCATGCCTGTAGACTATTCGATCAGGGAGAATGAGGACGGCTCGGCGACCGTGATCATCGGCGAGACCGACCGCATTAACGGAACCAAAGGCAACGCGTCGATCACTCTGTATCCCGACAAGGCTTACATAGAGATCCGCGGAAGACTCTTTAATCCGACCGAATATCCGCAGACCTTCCTCTGGTGGGCTAACCCCGCCGTAACGGTCAACGATGATACGTTTTCCGTATTTCCGCCCGATGTGAATGCGGTAATGGATCACGGAAAGAGAGCGGTCTCGACCTTCCCGATCGCGACCGGAGAGTATTACAAGGCGGATTATTCCGCGGGCGTCGATATCTCGCGCTATAAGAACATCAGGGTCCCCACCTCGTACATGGCGGCGCATTCCGATTTTGATTTCGTCGGCAATTTCGACGAGGGACGCGACGCGGGACTTCTGCATGTGGCCGATCACCATATCAGCCCCGGTAAAAAGCAGTGGACATGGGGCTGCGGCGATTTCGGAAAGACCTGGGACAAGAATCTGACCGATGAGGACGGGCCTTACATTGAGCTGATGACCGGCGTATACTGCGACAATCAGCCCGATTTCACATGGCTCAAGCCCGGTGAGGAGAAGAATTTTGTCCAGTATTTCATGCCCTATAAGTCGGTCGGCAGGGTAAGCAATGCGACGAAGGACGTAGTACTGGGCCTAGCGTTTATTGATAAAAAGGGCAATGCGATCGAAGCGGATCCTTTCGCTTACGGCCGCGAGGCAAATAAGAAAATGCGGCAGCAGGCGGCTTCGGCGCGCATTACCGTATATTCGACAGGTATTTATCCGAAGGCCGAGATTCGTGTGATCTCGGACGGAAAAGAAGTCTATAAGAAAAAGGCGGATCTCTCGCCCGTAAAGGCATTCCGCGATAAGCTTCCGGTACCCGGAGAATACAGGATCGAGGTGCGCGATAAAGACGGAAAGCTGCTTTGTGATTACGATGAGTATATCAGGCAGAACAGGCCGATACCCGAGCCCGCGCAGGCGCTTAAGGCGCCCCGGGAGATCGAGTCGCTCGAGGAGCTTTATCTTGCGGGACAGCATCTCGAGCAGTACAGGCACGCGACGTTCCTGCCTTCGGATTATTATCTTGAGGGTCTCAAGAGAGATGCTACCGACATACGTCTGAACAATGCATACGGACTCTTCCTGCTCCGCAACGCGCAGCCGGAGGAGAGCATAAAGTATTTTGAGGCAGCGATAAAGAAACAGACCTGGCGCAATCCGAACCCTTATCACGGTGAGGCTTACTTTAATCTGGGTCTGGCGCTTGAGACGCTCGGAAGGAATGAAGAAGCCTACGACGCGTTCTTTAAAGCCGCATGGAGCGCAGAGACCGCAGGACAGGCGTATCTCCATCTTTCAGAATTGTGCGTTAAGAAAAATGAGCTCTGCACGGCGCTTAAGTTTGTTGATGAGAGCCTTATCAGAGGCTGGCATGATATGAAGGCGAGGTCTCTGAAGGCCGGTATTCTGGCGAGAATTCTTGCCGGTGAAAGAGCCGCTTCCGGAGATGTGACACTGCGTGGAAGTGATACGGCTTTGTCAGAGCGCGATGCTAATGCGATGAGTGCGGAATACAGGCGCTTCCTTGATGAGAGCCTTGCGATCGATCCTCTGTACTTTGGCGTGCTCTGCCGTGCCGAGGATGCGGAAGGCTTCATGAAGGCGATGGGTGACAGGCTGGAGAATTATCTGAACCTCGCTTATGAGTTCATCGGGTTCGGTTTCTACGACGACGCTGCGGATATCCTTGAGATGTGCCCCGTTGATTCGCCGATGGTTTATTATTCATTGGCTTACGCGCTCGCAATGGCCGGAAATGCGAAGGCCGCGCGCGAGGCCGCTGAAAGAGCAGAGAAGCTCACGACGGATCTTTGTTTCCCGAACAGGGTCATTGAGTGCGTGATCCTCGAATATGCTGCGGGACTGCTTAAAAAAGGCGCAAGGGTATATTATTATCTGGGCAATCTGCTCTACGACAAAAAACAGTACGAAAAGGCCTGCGAATGCTGGGAGAAGGCGACTGCGGCAGAACCTGCGCTCGCTCCTGCGCACAGGAACCTTTCGATCGCATATTTCAACCACGGCGACAGATCAAAGGCTGCGGAGCGGATCGCGAAGGCCTGTGAGCTCGAGCCCGGCAACAGCCGCTTCCTGCTCGAACAGGACCAGCTGCTTAAGAAGCTCGGACGTCCTGCAAAAGAGCGTCTCGCGATACTGGAGAAGCGTAAAAAGATCATTCCCGACCGCTACGCCCTGATGCTCGCGTATGTGAGCCTTCTGAACGAGACCGGCCGTTACGAAAAAGCGCTGGGGCTGTTGATGGGCTACACCTTCCATGTCTGGGAAGGCGGCGAAGGAAAGGTTGCTGACGAGTATAAGAAAGCACTGTTCGCGCTGGCTGAGGCAGCTCTCAAAAAGGGCAGTTATGAAGAAGCTTTGGAATATGCGAAGCGGACGCTTTCTTACCCCGATAATCTCGGTGAGGGCAAGCTCGACAACGTGCCCGACAACAGGGCCTATTATGTGATGGGCTGCGCTTATAAGAAACTCGGCGACGAAAAACGCGCTGCAAAGTGCTTTAAGAAGGCGACCGAAGGCTCACAGATCCCTGAGCCCGTACGCTATTACAACGACCAGCCTTCGGACTATATCTACTATCAGGGCCTTGCGTTCCACGAGCTCGGAGACGATGAGAAGGCAAAGAAATCATTCCATCAGCTGATCATCTTCGGTGAGCAGCACAGCTTTGACAAGGTCGGATACGATTTCTTCGCGGTTTCGATGCCGGAGCTCGAAGTATACCAGGATGATATCCAGGCCAGAAGCGACGATTACTGCCGCAGGATGACCGAACTGGGCCGGAAAGGGCTCGCGCTGCTGTAAAACTACAGCTTCGGTTTCCGGACTGCATTCAATGCAGTCCGGAAACCGAAGCGTTTTTTCTTTTGCGTTATATTTATTTCCTTCTGGCATAGACCAGCACAAAGTTTAATAAGTCATACAGGCCCTTATCCAAATACTCTTTGTCCCTGATCCCATAATCATGGCCGGATTCAAACCACTCCCGCCACGCGATATCATAGCAGCCGGCTTCTTTGACTGTGATCTCACATTCATCGCCGCATTCCTCTGTCAAGAGATTTCTCCACCACTCCGCGGTCTTGAAAAGCCCGGAATCATCTCCCTCGGCCCATTCGCAGAACAGTTTCTTCAGCTCGCCTTCCGGCTCTTGTTTGATCCCGGGCATTACGATCATGATGTATCCGTTCTTTTTGACATAGGGCAGGATCTTATCCGCAAAAACTCCCTTCTTGCAGCCGAAATAGTGATACGAGTCAACGCTTACGATCGCGTCAAAGTATTCCTTAGCGAAGGGCATGTCCATTGCGTCGCCGTGGATTGGTATGATCTTATCCTCCAGATGATTCTGTTTAATTCTTTCATAGTTCTCCGAGGCAGATACCCACAGGTCAAATGCATAAACGCTCTTCGCACCGGTTTCATTTGCTATGAACATTGACGTCAAAGCAAAACCGCAGCCCAGATCCAGTGTTCTGTCGAAACTCACGCCATCCGGTTTTCTTTCAATAAGCTCGTCCAGCAGACGGAAAGAATTGGGCCCCATTAGATACTCTTTCGTAAAATACTTTCTGTAGTTCTCTATATTATTCATGCTTAAATCCTCCGTATTCCGTTAATCATTTTCGTTGTACTCGATCACTTCGGTCGTGTACTTCCGTCCCATATCATGGCGCTTCTTCCGGTTTTCCACAGTGTCAAAGACGATGGACATATCATAATCCTCGGGATACAGTTCTTCGGCCTTTACATGCAGTTTAACGCGCTTGTGGTTGATCCATATCTTGCGCTTTGCTATCTGCACACGAAGGACGCCTTTGTCATTGACCTCTTCACAAACGATTCCGACCTTGTTATCCGGAAGCACCATAACGCTGTCCCCAATCTTGAACTTGTGGGATACGGTATTTGTCTTATGATCAGCGTCTATTCTGCTGATCTTTTTACCGCTACGTGCTTTTTCAAGCTTTTCGGTATGGAAAGCATAAGAATCTACCGCCGCTTCTCCGTAAGCAGCCGCAACCGCAATGTTCAGCATATCCTTCGGCATACCGAGCCTGTCAGCGATGTAAAACGCGCAGCTTTCCCCGGCTTCACCGATGATCATTTGGTAAGTGGGCTGCAGTGTCTGCCGATCAAAAACCATTCTTGCGTTCACAATGCCCTCACTCCTGCCGGCGTATTCCTTCACTTCGGGATAATGTGTGGTCACCAGGAAGTTGGCCCCGCTTTCGCGAAGCTTTTCCAGTATGGCGATCGCGATTCCCATGCCCTCCTGGGGGTCTGTTCCGGAGCCGAGCTCATCCATGATGACAAAGCCGTCTTTGTCGATCTCGCCAAGGATATTCAGGACATTCTTAATGTGCGACGAGAATGTCGACAGGTTATCGGTAATGTTCTGGCCGTCCCCGATATCGGAAAAATAGCCGGAATTCATGCAGATGTCCGCGTCTTTACAGCAGACATGAAGCCCGCACTGTGCCATAACGGCATTGAGCATTACGGTTTTGATCGCGACTGTTTTGCCGCCTGTATTAGGACCGGTTATTACAACGCCCCTGTTATTGATCCCAAGCTCAAAATTCAGCGGGACACTGATCTGCGGATCCATTAAGGGATGTCTTGCCTCTTTCAGGACGATCCTTCTGTCAAGATTAATGCGGGGTTCATTTGCCCCAAGCTCCATGCTGAGTTTTCCCTTTGAAAAGATGTAATCGAGCTTCTCAATAAGGCGCATGTTTTCTGTCAGGGTGTCCGCGCACTCGGCAACCATTGCCGTAAGCGTATACAATATGCGATAGACCTCATTTTCCTCATCTATACGGAGTCCCTGCACTTCTTCTCCGATACTTGTTACGCTCTCGGGTTCAACAAAAACAGTGCTTCCCGTGCCGGATTTATCGATCAGGCTGCCCGGGATCTTATATCTGTATTCCTTCTTTACGGGTACGCAGATCCTTCCGTTTCTGGTAGTGTAGAAGCTGTCCGCCATACAGTCGCGATTGTTCCTGATGACCGCTTCAGCCTTTTTCTTCATCTCATCTTCGAGCTGCCCGATCTTCATTCTGATCTCAAAAAGCAGTTTCGAAGCATGATCGTCAACTCTTTCCCCTCGGATCTGCATTGCGATCTCTTCCCTAAGTTCAGGTTGGGTGTTGAGGGATTCATCATAAAAACTCAAAGAATTCAGATACTGGTGTCCTCTCCTCAGATAAGATGACAGTCTTTCCAGAACAGTAAGAATGACCTGAACCCGCTCTAACTGATAAGGTGTCAGACAATCTCCCTTTCCCGCTATCGCAAGTATTTCCAGTATCTCAGACACATCCTGCAGCGGCGGATTTCCGAGCTTTTCGATCAGTTCTCTGGCATCTGTGGTATCCTTGATCTCTTTCTTAAGTGTGCCCTCGTCAAAAATGATCCATTTCCGGTCGATCTTTTCCTTTGCCGTAACGGTCACCGCAAGGCCTGACCATATTTCTTTAACTTTATTAAATTCAATCTGATTTTCAATCATTGTTGTTAAGCGTTCCTTTCGATAACATATATTACTTTCGTCCATCAAAAGTGCATAAAAAAACCATGATACCTTACGCTTAAGATATCATGGTCATGTAAACAAAATAGAATACGTCAAACACACGCCGCAATTCCGGATAAAATACTCCCGGAATACAAAACGGTTTTAACCAACCAATATATTAAGCGTAATGAAATAAAGCTAACACAGTTGTGCTCTTGTTAACTGAATTCGTACCACTAAAGCTGCACTGCACATATCAGCAGCTTTACATATCATATTAATTTAATGATGATATGGGTTATTCACCCACCACGCTTAACATAATTTTACCTCTTTGGTTTTTTACTTACAGGTAGGATACTATCATCTATCCCGCCTGAAGTCAAGGTTTCATTTCTTCTTTACCGGTATCCAGAGCTCGCAGAAGACGCCCTTTCCGCCGTCAAAATACAGTTCGTAGTCGGTCTCATCCACCGATTCATAGCCCATCTGCGGCAGGAACTCCTTGTAGAACTTCTCCCACATATCCCTGATGCAGTCGCCGTTATCGCCGATGCAGTCGAATACCACATATGTCCCGGCCTTTACGTCCCAGATTCTGAAGCCGGCCTTTTCCATCTCCATGGGATCGAATTTGGCCGTGTCTTCATCGACAATGATCCCGATGCCGTAGTCGAAAGTCTCGGCACCTTCTTTGGTCGGCGTGCATAAGCCGTAAAGATCCCTCTTTCCGTCGGGTCTCAGCATCCATATCGGCCCAAGCAGGCTGTTCGCGCTGCATTCTGCCCAGAAATCGGGTATCTCATGATTGTCGTCATCGTTGATGATCTCGTTACTGAAGCTCCTCACAAGCGCGATGAACTTTAAATCCTTTGTCTGTACTATCCTGTAATCCATGCTTTTTCCTCCTTCAACAGTAAGCTTTATTACAAGAGGATTAAAAAGTGTGAGTTTTGCCGCCGCGTCTCTGGCCGCCCTCGGTGCGATCCCGTGAAATCTGGTGAACGCCTTTGTAAAACTCTCAGGCGTTTCATAACCGTATTTCAGTGCAAGGTCAGTGATCCTCGCGTCGGTCTCCATCAGTTCGCACCCCGCCAGAGACAGTCTGCGGTTGCGGATATAGGCGTTGGCCGTCATCCCGGTAAGGAAGCTGAATGCCCTGTGAAACTCGTAACTCGAAGTGTGCACATGTTTCGCCACGTCTTCATAGTTTATCTCTTCCATGAGATGCGCTTCCATATAATCGATCGCCTGTTGTAATGCCGCTGTCCACTCCATGCTTTTTCCTCCTGTTGCTGTCATTATAGGAGTAATCGTTGCAGGAAACATTTCCTGCCTTGCGCAATTTTGTCAGATTACCGTTATTCCGTAAAAGAGTTGCGATTGTTATGAAACGATAGCCTGTCCCGGGACAGGATCATAATTCCTGCACCGGGTTGAAATCCTCGGAGCCAAGATACCGGTAAATGCAGTCGAGGAGCATTCGGGCCTCGGGATGATCCTGCAGATCCTGCAGTCCCATTGAGGAGAAGAGTACGCGGCCTGCGCCGTATCTGGCCTCGTAGAGCTGCGCCATCGGGCGCTGCCGCACGTAGCAGTCCATTTCCGTGATGATCGCATCCATATAACGGGGCAGGATGAACGCCCTCTGTGAGGCCATCCTGAACCACTGCCAGTCGGACCATTCATCTGTGGGGAAGTCCCTGAAGACAGGGTGGTCTTTCTTTATGAGCTGACCCATGGCGCCTTCCTGAGCGGGGAAGGTGCCGACTGACCAGAAATCGGTCGTGAACTGTGCCTGTATTGAGTCGGGAATGGCCTCTTTTGCGGAATGGGGCGTAACATACACGCGGCCGCCTTTTGAGAGGATCTCTTTTGCCTTGTCGTCAAATACTTCGGTTTCGTATACGTTTGCCGGGCAAACAGGATCGACGTGAGGATACACCCAGAGAGGGTATTCGGCGCTGATGTCACCGACGGTGACAGTGAGCATGAGCTTTTGGGCACGGTCAAAGCCTGTGAGCGTGATCTCTAAAGTGCCCAGTGAGGTCAGTTCGCCTGCGGGGCAGACAGAAGATCCTTTTTGTACGCCGGCCATATTCTCGTTTTCTGCAGGATCGACGGCAATATTGTTCCGGCCGGCAGTAATCGAAGGGGACGGACTGCCGGACGAGCGGGACTCATGATCCGGATCCGTGCAGCCTGCAGAGTAAGAGCCGGCCGCATGATGCGATACCTCATAGCGCAGACCGCAGGGAGCGGGCTCCAGCTTATAAGAAAACTCTCCGGGCAGTGGATCTTTCCCGTAGTTTGCGACTTTTACCTCCGCGGTAAATGTTTCACCGGTCTCATATGTATAGCGGTCAAAGAGCACGAGTACGGCGCGGTCCGTGAAAAACTTTGCAAAACGCGCGGGATCCGAGAACGGATAAGGCTTCGGCCGCAGATGGGAATTCAGCATCCCGACGAGAGCCGTACCCTGACCGGTAAAGTCCTGAAGTCCCAGGAGTGAGATGCCCGAGAGCCCGGGAGTGCGCAGTACGCCCTCAACCTCCTCGCGGTAGGCCTTGAGCGCGATCTCGCCGGTCGCATTGACCCTGCGCTCCCATTCGGCATCGGAAATGCCGTTCTTTTTCCTGTGTTCGTCCACGACCTTCAGGTTGTCGGGACGCGTTACACCCCTAAAATCGCTGAGTTCTTTCATGTCGGGCAGGATCTCGTACTGGCCGACTTCAAAGGTAAATACGGGCTTTTTATAGCTCTTGCGGATCTGTCCCAAAACCGCGGAGAGGTCCCTGCATGTGTTGGGCGCGGTGGCGTTGATCACGCCTTTATTTCCCGAAAAGCGAAGAGGTTCGCCATAGTAGTCCGAACCCGTATAGAAATCGCTGTCGGGATCGGCGCCTTTATTGCCATAAAAATTATTCGAACCCCATGCATAGAGCCTTGTCGGATCGAGCTCGCGCGCGGTACGCAGCAGCGCGTGCATGCGGTCCACGCCCTCGTCGCTCGCATGCAGCTCGTTGCCGAGCGCGAGCATCACGAACGAAGGATGGTTCGCATAGGTCTTTATGATCTGTATCAGTTCGTTTTTATAGAAGTTAAAGCAACTTTCGTCGTTAAATGCGTCGCGCGGATTCCAGTTCGGGAGTTCTGCTTCGATCATCACGCCTAACCTGTCTGCGGCTTCGAACGCGGCCTCGGGCGGGCACCAGGAATGGAAACGGATGCAGTTGACTCCGTAGGATCTGTAGGTTTCTACGATCTTGATCCAGTTTTCGAGATCCATCGGAGGATGTCCTGTCTCGGGGAAGAGACCACAGTTTGCCTCACTGCGAAGGAATATACGCCTGCCGTTGAGCGTCAAGCGACCGGTATCATCGTAAGAAAAGGTCCTCAGACCGAAACACACAGTTTTGCTGTCTGCCTCATTGCCGCCTGTAAGCAGCGTGATCCGCAGTTCGTGGAGATTGCCCTCGTACTCGTCCCAGCGCCTGCCGGTACACTCCGGTGAGAGCGGAACGGCTTCGAACCGGATCTCGGCCGGCGCACCGTGAGAGAGGAGCAGCTCTTTTTCAACCGGTGCCTCAAGGCATGCGCCCTCGAGCCTGAGGGTAGCAGACATGGGGACGGTTCTTCTGTCTGATGACCCTGCAGACAGAAGAACCGTCCCCATGTCTGCCGTATCTGCAGCATCAACCTCAACCACCACATCCGCAGTGCCCGGCGCGCCGATCTCGGGCAGTACACGTGCCTCCCCTATGCGTGCGAGTCCGGTATCCTTAAGGTATATTTCTCCGATCGCGCCGTTCCAGTTCGTCTGGGTCTCATCGGTAGCGGCGGAGGAGAAGGTTATGTCGCGGTAGGGCATACCGGGGTATGTATTGTCGGTGATGAGCCTGAGCATGCAGCCTTTGTGAAGAAGCCCGGTCACGTCAAATACGGTGGGCGTGCTGAGACCGTAAGCGATGCATTTTGCCTCCGTATCGTCCACAAAAAGCCTTGCCGCTTTGGTCCTCTCGACAAAGAACAGATACCGCCTGCCGGGGACAGCATCACCGTCAAAAACGCGAGAGAATTCCGCGGGCCCCTCGTAAGTATAATTCCTCGTGAGTCTCGTGGTGATACGCGCTTCGGAATCCGAAAACTCGGTATCCTCACCGCTCCTGTCCTCTATGTCGGGATGCCAGGCTTTTGCCACGCGGTCGGGATCGCCGATCGCATTTTCATCGAGGGTTCCGGGCAAAAAACCATCGCCGCGGCCCCTGCCGTCGGGAAGCTCTATTTTCCATTGTCCGCTAAGATCGTATCTCATTATTTGAAAACCTCCATGGAACATGATGCAGCCGAAACTGCCGCTAACTAAAAATATAGCATAATAGAGAGCCGCAGACTATAACAGGTTTTTTTTGTTTTACATTTGTGGAATAAAGTGTTAAACTTATCTTAAGTGTAGACTTTTACGAAACGGAGAAGGCTTAGCATGATTTCAAATCAGATTTTGCAGAACACCGTAGAAGGCATCAAGGCTATCACCAGGATCGATATCTGCGTGATGGATACCGAGGGTAAGTCCCTCGCGGCCACCATGAACAATGCCGAGGAATATGAGGATGCGGTACTGGCATTCGTTGATTCGCCCGCGGACAGTCAGGCACTGTCGGGATACCAGTTCTTTAAGGTTTACGATGAGCAGCAGCTGGAGTATGTTCTGCTGGTAAAGGGTGATTCTGACGATGTGTATATGGTCGGAAAGATGGTCACCTTCCAGATCCAGAACCTGCTCGTGGCTTACAAGGAGCGCTACGATAAAGATAACTTCATAAAGAACCTTCTGCTGGACAACCTTCTGCTCGTGGACATTTATAACCGTGCGAAGAAGCTCCACATCGATGCCGAGGCCAGACGCGTGGTCATCCTGATCGAGACCAAGACCGAAAAGGACACGAACGCGCTCGAGACCGTGAGGACCCTCTTCACCAACAGCAAGGCAAAGGACTTCATCACCGCGGTCGATGAGAAGAACATCATCGTGGTCAAGGAGCTTAAGCCCGGCGAGGGCTACGAGGACATGGAGAAGCTCGCCAGAGTGATCCTCGACATGCTCAATACCGAGGCGATGTCAAAGGTTCATGTGGCGCTCGGTACGATAGTCAACGAGATAAAGGATGTTTCCAGATCATACAAAGAGGCCAAGATGGCGCTCGACGTAGGAAAGATATTCTACAGCGAGAGGAACGTGATCGCCTACAGCAATCTCGGCATAGGACGTCTGATCTACCAGCTGCCGATGCCGCTGTGCAAGATGTTCATCAAGGAGATATTCGACGGAAAGTCGCCGGATGATTTTGATGAGGAGACGCTTTCGACCATCAACAAGTTCTTCGAGAACAACCTGAACGTTTCGGAGACCTCGAGACAGCTCTATATCCACAGAAATACGCTGGTTTATCGTCTCGATAAGCTCCAGAAGATGACTAATCTGGACCTCAGGGTATTCGAGGATGCGATCACATTCAAGATCGCGCTCATGGTCGTAAAGTACATGAAATACATGGAGAACCTTGAATATTGATATTTAACAGCACAGCTCATACTTCAATGATCCACAGGGGTAGGAGCTTTGTTGTGTATATGGGAGTATTTTGATGGCGGACAGATTTGATCTTTACAGAGCGGAGAGTGAAGAGATCGAGCCTCCGGTGATCCTGCTCGAGGATGTGAGCAAGGATTACGTCGAAGGGCAGCACGCTCTGAAAAATGTTTCCCTTGAGATCCGCAAGGGAGAGTTCGTATTCATAGTCGGGAGCAGCGGTTCGGGCAAATCGACCCTGATCAAGCTCCTGCTTAAGGAAATATCCCCCACGAGGGGACATATCATGGTCGCGGGAAAGGAGCTCTCGAGACTCAGAGAGAACAGCATCTGCAAGCTCAGACGCAGCATCGGCATAGTGTTCCAGGATTTCCGCCTCTTAAAGGACCGCACGGTTTTTGACAATGTGGCGTTCGCGCAGAGAGTGCTCGAGGTGCCCAACCATAAGATCCGGCGCGACGTGCCGAGAGTCCTCTCGATCGTCGGCCTTTCCGAAAAACTCAGATCGTATCCGGACGAGCTCTCTGGCGGTGAGCAGCAGAGGGTTGCCTTAGCGCGCGCTCTGGTCAACAATCCCGTGATCCTGCTAGCGGACGAGCCTACGGGTAATCTCGACCCGCGCAACTCATGGGAGATCATGCATCTGCTCGAGGAGATCAACCGCAGGGGTACCACCGTTGTTGTCGTAACGCACAACCGCGAGATCGTCGACGCGATGCAGAAACGCGTCATCACGCTCAATAAGGGTGTTATCATCGGAGACCAGAAGGGAGGCTATTCCCATGCCAAAAATTAGCACTTTCTTCTACGGTATCGGACAGGGCATCAAGAGCATATTCCGCAACAGGACATTTTCGCTGGCCTCGATCGGTACGATGGCAGCCTGCCTGTTTCTGTTCGGGGTTTTTTACATAATGCTCTCGAATGTTGAGTATATAGTTAAAAATGCCGAGACCAACGTCGGCATCACGGTCTTCTTCGACGAGGGCATCACGGATGAGCAGATCGAGAGTCTGAAGGCGCAGATACTTACCCGCGCGGAGGTTCATACGGTCGAGTACATTTCGCCCGAGCAGGCATGGGAGAATTACAAGAGCACCAAGCTCTCTCCCGAGCTCGCATCGTCCTTCGGCGAGGATAACCCTCTCGAGAACAGCGCGTCGTTTACGGTATATCTGAACGATGTCGCCATGCAGGACTCGCTCGTGAGATTCGTCAAGGGCCTCCCGGGCGTACGCAAATGCAACGACGCCGCAGGTATCGCAGACACGCTCTCGGGCTTTAATAAGGTCATTACAATAGGTTCGGCCGTCATCATCACGATACTGCTGCTCGTAGCGGCATTCCTGATCGGCATGACGGTATCGACCGGCGTTTCGGTCCGCCGCGAGGAGATCTCGATCATGAAGCTCATCGGAGCGTCGAATTTCTTTATCAAGATCCCGTTCGTTGTAGAAGGCGTGCTGATCGGCATCATAGGCGCCGTGATACCGCTGGTCATCATCAGACTGGCATACATCAGGATCACCGCGATGCTGGCCGAGAAATTCTCATCGATGTTCAATGTAGTGAGCTTCCTCAACGTGGAGACCGTTATGAAGGTCCTGATCCCCGCATCGCTCGCGATCGGTATCGGCATCGGTTTTATCAGCAGCCGCATCACACTGAGAAAGCAGCTTAGGAAAATAGAGGTCAATTGATGAAAAGGAATCTGTACAGGATCCTGGCCGTGCTGCTCCTGGCCGTATTCGTCGCGTCGCCTGTCTCGGCGGTGCTCGCGTCGGACTATGAGAGCAAGCTCGACAAGGTCAAAAAGGATTACGAAAAACAGATCAACGACGCGAAAAACGCTTACGACAAGCAGCTCGAAGAGGCCCGCGCCCGCAAGCAGGAGCTCGAGGAATCGAAGAAGCGATCCGAGGAGCTTCTTGCGGAATACGGCAGGGAAAAGGAGAGCATCGAAGCGTATATCAGCGAGCTCGATCTGCGCCTCAACGATATAATGCTTACCATATTTGAGCTCAAGGAGAAGATATCGGCGACCGAGGATGACTTAAAGACAGCGGTCGAGGATCTTACCGCGGCGGAAAAGCAGCGCGACGAACAGTACGCGACGATGAAGGCCCGCGTCAAATACATATATGAGAACGGCGAGACCACTTATCTGGACGTTATACTCAATGCGGGCAGTATCGCGGACATACTTAACCAGCTCGAGTACGTATCGAGCATACAGGCCTACGACAATGCCCTGCTCGAGCGCTACGCGAAGACCTGCGAGATAGTTGAGGACCGTAAGGCCGTACTCGAAGCGACGCTCGACAATCTTTCCACCATGCAGGAGCAGGAGGAGCTCGAACAGCAGACCGTTCAGGAACTCTATGACCTGAAGGCTGCCGAGATCGAAAAGCTCTGCGAAAAGATGGATATCGAGGACGAGCTGCTGTTCACCTACATCGGACAGATAACCGGTCAGGAAGAGGAGATCGACAGCATCCTCGAGGCCGAAGAACAGCGCGTCGCGGAGCTCGAATCAAAGCGCAAGGCCGAAGAGGAAAAGCTGCGCGAAGAGGAAGAAAAGCGCAGACTGGCCGAGCAGCGTGCCGCGGAGCATCAGAAAACGAACACTACAAATAAGGTCTACGATCCCGAAGCTATCAAATATATCGTGCTGACCGAAGAGACGGACCCTTACGAGATGATCTGGCCTCTGCCGGGCGATCACAGGACCTATTCGAAGTTCGGACCCAGAAAGGCACCCACCAAGGGCGCGTCCACCTATCATCAGGGCTGGGACATCGGCGGCGAGTTCGGCGCGCCGATCGTTTCCGTGCTGGCGGGTAAGGTCATTGCCGCGACCTACAGCTCCTCTGCGGGCAATTACGTCAAGGTCGAGCATCAGGACGGCTTTGTTACCGCGTATCTGCATATGTCAAAGATCCTTGTCAGCGTGGGCGACCACGTAAAACAGGGAACCACACTCGGACTGTGCGGCTCCACGGGTGTTTCCACCGGACCGCATCTGCACTTCGGCGTACAGATCAACGGCACTTACGTGGATCCCAATCCTTACATAGGACATCTGGAATAAATTATCACTGATTGGAGTTATATCATGAAAAAAGGTCTTTTAAATCTCATACTCGGATTACTGCTCACCCTGCTCGTAATCGTCGGCTGCTTTTTCTTCTACAATACCGTCTTTAAGGGACTGAAGGCTGCCAAGAGGATGGCGGACGAGGCGCTCGAAAACGCTAAGGCTACGTCCGAGATGGCAAACCGCGATCCGCTCGTTGTGGATGCCGGTGACAAGTCGGATTTCGACAAGAAAATGGAAACCATCCTCCAGTACATGGATTACTATTACAACGGCGAGATCGACATGGACAAGATGTACGACGAGATGCTCCATGCGGCCGTTAATTCGCTCGGAGACCCTTACTCGGTCTATTACTCGCCCGATGAGTATTCCGCTCTGCTCGAGAGCTCGAGCGGCATATACAGCGGCATCGGAGCCACGATCAGCCAGGATATGACGACCAAGGACATGACGATCGTTACTCCTTTCACCAATTCTCCTGCCTATAACGCGGGACTCTGCTCGGGTGACCAGATCATCGGCGTGGACGGTGAGAGCGTGATCGGCGAGGACCTGTCGGATGTCGTTACCAAAATAAAGGGCCTCGAGGGCACAACGGTCAATATCACGATCCTGCGTGACGGCGAAGAGCTGACCTTTACCGTGACCAGAGCCAAGATCGAAGTGGAATTCGTATCCCACAAGATGCTTGAGGACAATATCGGCTACATCCTGGTTTCCGAGTTCGAGGAGACCACGGCCGACCAGTTCAGCGCGGCGATCGCGGACCTGCAGAAAAAGGGCATGAAGGGCCTCGTTGTCGATATCAGGAACAACCCCGGCGGACTCTACAACATCGTGTGCGAGATGCTCGACCGCATCCTGCCGAAGGGCGATCTGCTCGTATACACCGAAGACAAGTACGGCCGCAAGGCTTATAACTACGCGGAGGACGCGGACACACTCGATATGCCTATCGCGGTCATCGTAAACGGCAATTCCGCGAGCGCTTCGGAGATTTTCTCGGGCGCGCTGCAGGACCACGGCAAGGCGGTCATCGTAGGCACCCAGAGCTTCGGAAAAGGCATAGTCCAGTCAGTCATCCCGATCCTTTATGACGGTTCGGGCGTTAAGCTCACATCCTCGAGATACTTTACTCCGAACGGTGTCTGCATCCACGGAACCGGCATTACGCCCGACGTGGTCGTAGAGCTCGAAGAGGGGCTCGAAAAGATCAATATCGAGCTGCGCGACCATGACAATCAGATCGACGCGGCGGTCAAAGAAGTTAAGAAATTAATGCGCTGATAAAAAAATTCAAACTTGGGCTTGCCTTTATCGGGAGCATGTGTTAACATACTCCTTGACTTGCGGACAAATGTGTTTCACAGACACACATCAAACGCAGCTCATCAGCGATAAAGACAGGCTCATTTATTTTGGGGCCGGCAAGAGGAGGGGACGGTACGGATGGACAGCAGCGAACGCTATTACCTTGTTCGGGAGAAAGCAGTGCCCGAGGTGTTGCTGAAGGTTATCGAGGCGAAAAGACTGCTTGATTCGGAAAAAGTCATGACCGTTCAGGAAGCCACGGCTATGGTCGATATCAGCAGGAGCTCGTTCTATAAGTATAAGGACGATATTTTCCCGTTCCACGAGAGCAACCGCGGTAAGACCATCAACATCATGATGCAGCTCGACGACGAGCCCGGACTGCTTTCTGAGGTTCTGGACTGCATCGCGAAGTGCCGCGCGAACATCCTCACGATACACCAGTCTATCCCGATCGGCGGTATCGCGGCGATCACGATAGGCATGGAGATCCTGCCGGATACAAAGGATGTGAACGACATCCTGAGCGCGATCGGCAGAAAGCGCGGAGTCAGTTCACTGAAGATATTGGGCAGAGAATAACGGATTCATCTAAAGAGGAGACTATTATGAAGGTAGCGATATTGGGATACGGAACAGTCGGCTCGGGCGTATACGAGGTTCTTAAGATGAACGCGGATTATATCGCGCAGGGAGTCGGGGACCGGCTCGAGATCAAGTATGTCCTCGATCTGCGGGAATTCCCGGGGCAGGACGTCGAAAAGGTTCTTACGCATGATTTCAATGATATAGTAAATGACCCCGAGGTACGGGTGATCGCGGAGGTCATGGGCGGTGAGCATCCCGCTTATGAGTTCTCGAAGGCGGCGCTCGAGGCGGGCAAATCGGTCTGCACCTCGAACAAGGAGCTCGTTTCCAAGCACGGAGCGGAGCTGCTGCGCATAGCGCGCGAGCACAAGTGCAGCTATTTCTTCGAGGCGAGCGTGGGCGGCGGCATCCCGATCATCAGGCCTCTGAACAATGCGCTTACGGCCGATGAGATCCTCGAGATCAGGGGTATCGTAAACGGCACTACAAACTATATCCTGACCCGCATGCGCGATGTCGGGATGGATTTTGAGGAGGCTCTTGCGGAGGCGCAGGCGAACGGCTACGCCGAGCGCAACCCCGCGGCTGACATCGAGGGCATCGATGCCGCGAGAAAGACCTCGATCCTTGCGTCTCTGGCCAACAGGGCGCAGATCGACTGCGAGGATATTTATACCGAGGGTATCACAAAGATCACCGCAGCGGATATCGCCTACGCGAAAAAGCTCAAGGCAAACATCAAGCTCCTTTCGCTTACAAAGCGCGAGGCCGGCAAGACCTACGCGATGGTGGCTCCGGTCATGATCAGGAGCAATTCACAGCTGTACTTTGTAAACGGCGTTTTCAACGCGATCATGGTCAAGGGCAACGCAGTCGGCGACCTGATGTTCTACGGCAGCGGAGCGGGCAAGCTCCCGACCGCGAGCGCGGTTGTGGCCGATATGATCCAGGCCGCGAAGCACAAGGGCGTGACCGTGGATACGATCTGGAGCGAGCAGAAGCTCAAGCCCGAACCCAAGGACGCGATGCGCTTCAGATTTTTCATCCGTGTTCCCGCAGAGGAGGCCGACAAGGCAAATAAGGCATTCGGCATCGGAGAAGTTGCCGACGCAGGTATTCCCGGTGAGTACGGCTTTGTAACGGACTACATCCGCGAAGCCGATTTCGAGGAACTGTCAAAGGATCTGCACGTTATCAACCGCATACGATGCGATTTTAAATACAAATAAACTGAGGAGAAAGAACATGTTAGTAGTTAAGAAGTTTGGCGGAACCTCCGTCGCAAACAAGGAACGCATCTTTAACGTTGCCAAACGCTGTATCGAGGATTATCAGCAGGGCAACGACGTTGTCGTAGTCCTTTCCGCAATGGGCAAATCTACCGATGAGCTGATCGCGAAGGCAAAAGACATCAACCCGAACCCCCCGAAGCGTGAGCTGGATATGCTGGTGAGCGTCGGCGAGCAGATATCGGTTTCGCTGATGGCTATGGCCATGGCTCAGCTCGGTGTTCCCGCAGTATCGCTGAACGCATTCCAGGTTGCGATGCATACGACCTCGGATTATTCGAACGCGAGACTCAGGAGCATCGATGTCGAGAGGATCAGGGCAGAGCTGGATTCGAGGAAGATCGTTCTGATCACGGGATTCCAGGGCATTGACAAGTTTGACAATGTAACGACGCTCGGCCGCGGAGGTTCGGATACCACGGCGGTTGCGCTCGCGGCTGTCTTAAAGGCTGACAAATGCGAGATCTACACGGACGTTGACGGCGTATACACAGCGGATCCGAGGATCGTGCACGATGCGCAGAAGCTCGGCGAGATCACTTACGACGAGATGCTCGAGCTGGCGTCCTTAGGTGCGGGAGTGCTTCATAACCGCTCCGTCGAAATGGCTAAAAAATACGGCGTACAGCTTGTTGTGCGCTCAAGTCTGAATACGAATGAAGGAACAATAGTAAAGGAGAATGCTAAAATGGAAAAAATGCTTGTCAGCGGTGTTGCCTGCGACAAAAATATCGCGCTCATCGCAGTGTGCGGTCTTCAGGACCAGCCCGGAGTCGCTTTCAAACTCTTCAATCATCTTGCACATCACAACATCAATGTTGACGTTATCCTGCAGTCTGTAGGACATGACGGTACAAAGGATATCAGCTTTACCGTATCGACCGACAATCTTGATGAAGCGCTCTCGGTTATGGAGCAGCACAGACAGACAAGCCTTATCTGCGAAAAGATCGATGTAGACCGCAATGTATCAAAGGTTTCCGTAGTAGGCGCGGGCATGGTTTCGAACGCCGGCGTTGCTGCGAAGATGTTTGAGGCTCTCTACGATGCAGGCATCAACATCCAGATGATCTCCACATCCGAGATCAAGATCTCCGTACTCATTGACGAGCAGTACACCGAGCAGGCGATGAACGCTATCCACGATATGTTCATTAACGCCGCAAAATAATGTGATTTATCCGAAAGGGAATAAAGATGATCTCCAAAAAGATGGAAAGCCTTGTAAAGAACAGTTCCGCGATCCGCGCGATGTTCGAGGAAGGCAAGAAAATGGCTGCCGTTTACGGCAAAGAGAACGTTTATGATTTCAGCCTCGGCAACCCGAGCGTTGAGCCTCCGAAGGAGGTTGCGGAAGCTTTAAAGAGCATTCCGGATTCGTACGGCGCAAATTACACACACGGCTATATGTCGAATGCAGGCTACGAGGAGGTGCGCTCCGCGATCGCGAAGAGCATCAATTCCCGTTTCGGCACCGCATTCACCGAGAGCAATATCATCATGACGGTCGGCGCCGCCGGCGGTATGAACGTCATCATGAAGACCCTGCTCAATGCGGGCGACGAGGTTATCACCTTTGCTCCTTTCTTCGGCGAATACAGGAACTATGTGAGCAATTTCGACGGCAAGCTGATCGAGATCTCACCCGATACATCGTCGTTCCAGCCCAAGCTCGATGAGTTTGAGGCGAGGATCACGGCCCTTACGAGGATCGTTATCATAAATTCCCCGAACAACCCTACAGGCGTTGTTTATTCGAGAGATACTCTTGAGAAGATCGCGGCGATCCTTGAGAAGAAGCAGAAGGAGTTCGGCGCTCCGATCTACATTCTCTCGGATGAGCCCTACAGAGAGCTCGCGTTTGACGGCGTTGAGGTTCCTTACATCCCTACGATCTACCGCAATACCATTGTCGGCTACAGCTTCAGCAAGTCGCTCTCGCTGCCCGGCGACCGTATCGGTTACCTGGTTATTCCGTCGGAGATCGACGACTACGCGGATATCTTCGCGGCAGCAGGCGTAGCTACCCGAATTCTGGGCTTTGTAAACGCTCCTTCGGTAGCGCAGCTTGTGGTTTCGAAGTGTCTGGACGCTTCGGTCGATATCGGCATCTATAACCGCAATAGGGAGCTTCTCTATTCGAAGCTCAGCGAGTACGGCTACGAGTGCATCAAGCCCGAGGGCGCGTTCTACCTGTTTGTTAAGGCTTTCGAGCCCGATGACAAGGCCTTTGTCGCAAAGGCAAAGGAGCACAGACTGCTCATCGTTCCGGGTTCGACATTCGGCTGTGCAGGCTATGTACGCATCGCCTACTGCGTGGACTATGCGATGATCGAAAGATCGCTGCCCGCGTTCAAGGCGCTCGCGGAAGAATACGGTAAATAATTATACATTTTATATCAGGGGCCGTCTCTTTGAGGCGGCCCTTTAAAAATGTACAAAAACTGGCAGAAATGCAAATTAATATTTATGCGAAAATATACTTGAAATATGCAAATAATAGTGTATAATAATGCATATTATTAAAATTCGGATACATATATATACATATACAGAGGGTACGGCATGAAAAAAGTATTTATCGACGGAAGTGCCGGGACGACCGGACTCAGGATATACGAGAGACTTGAAGGACGCAAGGATATCGAGCTCATTAAGCTCAGCGAGGAACTGAGAAAAGACAGCGCTGCAAGAGCGGAGGCTTTAAATAGTGCAGACATCGCGTTTTTGTGCCTGCCCGACGCCGCGGCGGTTGAGGCTGTCGGCATGATCACGAACCCGGATACCTGCGTGATCGACACCTCTACGGCGCACAGGACTGCGGATGGCTGGACCTACGGCTTTGCGGAGCTTACGGGCTATGATGAGGTAAAAATCTCGAAGCGCATAGCGAATCCCGGATGCCATGCGAGCGGGTTTGTGGCTCTGGTCGCGCCGCTCATCAGGGAAGGCATTGTTTCAAAGGATGAGATGCTCTCAGCATTTTCGCTTACAGGCTATTCGGGCGGCGGCAAAAAGATGATCGCCGAGTATGAGGCGGAAGAAAGAGATCCTCTTCTCGGGGCTCCGAGAATGTACGGAATTGCGCAGAAGCACAAGCATCTGCCGGAGATGGTGAAGGTGTGCGGGCTGGTGAAAGCTCCCGCGTTCTGTCCGATCGTTGCCGATTTCTATTCGGGAATGGAGGTCACGGTCCCGCTGTTCGGCGATGCGATAAACGGTACAATAAAGGACATTGAAGATATTTATTCCTCGTATTACAATAATGGAAGCGGTCTTGTACGTTTCGTAAAAGAGGCCGGAGAGGGAGGCTTCATGTCGGCGGCGGCCTTTGCGGGCAGGGACGACATGGAAGTGAGCGTTACGGGCAACGACGAGCGTATCCTGCTGGTTTCGAGATTCGACAATCTCGGCAAGGGCGCTTCGGGAGCCGCGATCCAGAACATGAATATAGTCATGGGCGTCCAGGAGACGACCGGTTTAAATGTCGCGAATTGCGAATGAAAAAACATAGAAACGGAGAGAACATCATGAAATCGATCAACGGAGGAATTTGTGCCGCAAAAGGCTTTTCTGCAGGAGGAGTGCACTGCGGTATCAGGAAGAACAGGACAAAGAAGGACCTTGCGCTGATATACAGCGAGGTACCCGCAAAAGCGGCTGCTGTTTATACGACAAATCTGGTCAAGGGCGCGCCCCTGACCGTTACAAAGAACAATATTGCCGACGGCATCGCGCAGGCTGTGATCTGCAACAGCGGTAACGCCAATACCTGCAACGCGAACGGCATCGAGATCGCGGAGGGAATGTGCGAGGCTCTCGGACAGGCGCTCAAGATCAGCCCGAAGGATGTGGTTGTCGCATCGACGGGCGTTATCGGACAGCCTCTCGATCTGGAACCCATTAAGAACGGCATCCCCGCTCTTGTTGCGTCCCTGAACGCGGACGACTGCTCGGCGGCGGCCGAGGGTATCATGACCACCGATACCGTGATGAAGGAGATCGCGGTGGAGTTCGAGATCGGTGGGAAGATCTGCCATCTGGGCGGCATTGCGAAGGGCAGCGGAATGATCCATCCGAACATGGCGACGATGCTCGTATTCATCACGACCGACGCGGCTATCTCGTCTGAAATGCTGAACAAGGCGCTGAAGGGCGACATCGCGGGCACCTTCAATATGCTGAGCATTGACGGCGATACTTCGACCAACGATATGGTGACGGTTCTCGCGAACGGCATGGCCGGAAACGCCGAGATCACGGCCGAGGGCGCGGATTTCGATGAGTTTATGAAGGCCCTGAACACTGTAAATATCGGTCTCTGCCGCATGATCGCCGGCGACGGCGAGGGCGCGACAAAGCTTCTCGAGTGCAAGTGCACCGGAGCGGCCGATCTTGCGACCGCAAGGACCGTTGCAAAGTCTGTTATCTGTTCGAGCTTACTCAAGGCTGCGATGTTCGGCGCCGACGCAAACTGGGGCCGCGTGCTTTGCGCGATCGGTTACAGCGGCGCGGATGTCGACGTGAATAAGATCGACGTTGCGTTTACGAGCAAAAAGGGTACGATCCCTGTTTGCAAGAACGGCGCAGGCATTGATTTTTCGGAGGAGATCGCAAAGGAGATCCTGCTGGAAAAGGAGATAGACATAGAGGTTGCGCTGAACAGCGGAGACGCTTCGGCCACAGCATGGGGCTGCGACCTCACCTACGATTATGTAAAGATCAACGGAGATTACCGTACCTGAGAACGGAGATAAATATGGAAACAGATCTGACAAATGCAAAGAGGGCTGAAGTCCTCACACAGGCCCTTCCCTACATCAAAAGATACAACGGCAAGGTCGTTGTCGTAAAATACGGCGGAAATGCGATGGTCAACGAGAGCCTCAAGCAGCAGGTCATGGAGGATATCGTGCTGCTCTGGCTGATCGGCGTGAAGATCGTGCTCGTGCACGGCGGCGGACCGGAGATCAACGAGTTGATGGACAAGCTCGGCAAGAAGCCCGAGTTCGTGAACGGCCTTCGCGTGACCGACAAGGAGACCGTTGACATCGTACAGATGGTGCTCGCGGGCAAGGTCAACAAGACTCTCGTAAACCTTCTCGAGATGAAGGGCGGTCAGGCTGTAGGCCTCTCCGGTATGGACGGCAGGCTTATCGAGGCCAGGGTCAAGAACGAAGCGCTCGGCTATGTCGGAGAGATCACGAAGGTCCATATCAAGCCCGTTACAGACCTTCTGGAGAAGGGCTACATTCCCGTTATTTCCACGATCGGCTGCGACAAGGACGGCAATACCTACAACATTAACGGCGACACGGCGGCCGCTCATATCGCGGGCGCGCTTGAGGCCGAGAGACTTATAATGATGACCGATATCGCGGGCATCTTAAAGGACAAGGACGACCCTTCGACGCTGATCCCGATGATCACGCCGAAAGAGGCCGAGAAGCTCTATGCGGACGGTACCATCAGCGGCGGTATGATCCCGAAGGTGGAGTGCTGCATAGATGCACTCAAATACGGCGTTAGGAACGTGGTAATCATGGACGGAAGAGTGCCCCATTCGATACTGATGGAGCTGCTGACCGACGAAGGCGCAGGCACCATGGTTTCTTCTGAGACAGAGAGGGTTTGAGGAACGGAGGCTTATATGTCGATAATCGGGAAAGATAAGCAATATGTCGCGGGAACTTACAACAGGTTTCCGGTTGAGATAGTGAGCGGCAAGGGCTCTGTAGTTGTTGACAGTGCAGGGAAAGAGTATATTGACATGGGCTCCGGTATCGGAGTTACCTCGTTCGGAATAGGTGACGACGCCTGGAAGGCAGCCGTTATTGCCCAGCTCGACAAGGTACAGCATATGTCTAACCTTTACTATACCGAGCCTTGTGCGAAGCTTGCAGAACTCCTCTGCAAAAAGACCGGAATGAAGAAGGTATTCTTCTCGAATTCGGGTGCAGAGGCCAATGAGTGCGCGATCAAAGCCGCGCGTAAGTATGCTGCGGAAAAGAAGGGCCCCGAATATTCGACGGTCATCACACTGAAGAACAGCTTCCACGGAAGAACGCTCACGACTCTTGCTGCCACCGGCCAGGAGCATTACCATGAGCTCTACAATCCGCTGACTCCCGGCTTTGTCCACGTGGAGAACGGAAATATCGATGATCTGAAAGCTGTGATCGAATCGAATAAAGTCGCTGCGCTGATGATAGAGTGCATTCAGGGAGAGGGCGGCGTGATCCCGATCAATCCCGCATACGCGAAGGCGGCGTATGAGCTTTGCAAGGAAAATGATATCCTGCTGATCGTGGACGAGGTTCAGACCGGAAACGGCAGGACCGGAAAGCTCTATGCATACATGAATTACGACATCACTCCCGACATCGTTTCTACCGCAAAGGGACTCGCGGGCGGACTTCCTATCGGAGCGACTCTGCTCGGAGAAAAGGTTGAGAATGTTTTCGGCTTCGGAGACCATGGTTCGACCTTCGGAGGCAATCCCGTAGCTTCGGCTGCAGCATGCAGCATTATCGAAAGGATTGACGAAAAGCTCCTTGATGGAGTAAAACAGAAGGCGGAGTATGTAAGGACCGCAGTTTCGGGGAAGCCCGGCATTGAGGGCGTGACCGGACTCGGACTGATGATAGGCATCAAGACCGTAAAGTCCGCTGCGGATGTGGCAAAGGCATGCATGGAAAAAGGCGTGCTCGTGCTCACCGCGAAGGATAAGGTAAGGCTTCTTCCGGCACTCAACATCCCGCAGGATGTGCTCGCGAAGGCTGTATCCGTGATCCTTGAGTGCTGCGCGGAGTAATGGAAAGGTAAGAATATGGTCAATAAAGACAATTTCAGAAATATAGATCCGTATGTACCGGGCGACCAGCCCGATTTCGCGGACATGGTCAAGCTCAATACGAACGAGAACCCGTATCCGCCCGCGCCTGCGGTTTTGAAGGCGGCGGAGGAGTTTTCCGCGGGCAGGCTGAAGCTCTATCCCCCGACAGACGGCGGAGCTTTAAGACGCGAGCTGGCCGCATATCACGGAATATCACCGGAAAACGTATTTGTGGGAGTCGGCTCGGATGATGTGCTCGCGGTCATTTTCCAGACCTGCTTCAACAGCGGCAGGAAGCTGTTTTTCCCCGAGATCTCGTATTCGTTCTACGAAGTCTGGGCAGAGCTCTACCGTGTCCCCTATTGCAAGATTCCGTTAAAGGCCGATTTCACGATCGATCCGGATGACTATATCGGCAAGGAAAACGGCGGTATCGTCATCGCGAACCCCAACGCGCCCACATCGATGGCCATGGCGGCTGCAGATATTGAAAAAATCATAGCCGCGAATCCCGACAACGTTGTCGTGATCGACGAAGCCTATGTGGATTTCGGCGGCGAGAGCGTACTGGAGCTCACAAAGAAATACGACAACCTCATCGTAGTCAGGACCTTCTCGAAATCCCGCTCGATGGCGGGCTTAAGGATCGGTTACGCGATCGCTTCGAAGGAGCTCATACAGGCGATCTCGGACGTCAAGAACTCGATAAACTCCTACACGATGAACTTCCCTTCGATCGAGGTCGGCAAGGCGTCGCTCGCGGAAGAAGAGTATTTCAGAACAACCATCGCAAAGATACTCAAAACCAGAGAAAGACTCGTAAAAGAGCTCTCGGACCTCGGCTTTTTGACCTTCCCTTCGAGCGCGAACTTCATTTTCACGACGCACAAGAGCGTACCTGCGAAGACAATATTCGAAGAGCTGCGCAAGAAGCACATCTTCGTGCGCTTCTTCAACAAGCCCCTGATAAATAATTATCTCAGGATCACGGTCGGCACCGATGAAGAGGTCGACAAGCTGATCGCCGGGCTGAAAGAGATCCTAAACAAATAACAGACGAATAGCCGCCCCTAAATCGGGACGGCTTTTTGCAGGTTATTCAAGAGAAAAAACACGTAAATTCGCGTACTCCCCAATCATCGGAGCCAATTGTCTGAATCCGATTCGTCCGTCAGTGAGGAAATCCCCGTAGGTCTTCCCGTCATCTTCGTAGGTAAAGACCGTGAGTCCGTTCACACTGAAGGAGACGAAATCCTTTTTCTTGATAAGGGACAGGCGGTAATCTCCGCTGCAGTCGTCGGCGTCCGGTATCGGATCGGCGCCCTGGCTAACGAGCCAGAAGCCGTAGCTCTTGCGTAGATTGCAGGTATGGAACGCCCTCTCGTCGGGCTCCTTGCGCCTGAAATAGGACACATGGAATGCGTTTATGTCGCCGTGGTGATAGAGCGGATATTCGCCCGTACGGGGCGCGACGGAAGGATCGAAGATGTCCTTGCCGTTGATCCCCTTCGCTGCAAAGAAGAGTATCGCAAGTCCGGGCTCCTTTAAAGGCCTGAAATCCCATTCGATACGGACATTGTCGGGGAAGTTTTGATCGCACCATAGCACGTAATTGGCCTTCTGGCCGGCTTCGGCCGAGATCGCGTTCTCCATTCGCATGCGGCCGTCGGGGAAGGTGATCTTTGCACTTCCCTCAAGTCTGAAGTCTTTTATATCTGCCTCGCACGCGAGGGGATTCTCATATATCAGTTTTTCCATCGTTTATAGTCCTTTTCTGAAACAAGCCTGATCTGCCGTGCTCCTTTCGGGGCGACGCGGCCTCACGCCCTGAATTCTATCGTGCGGCTCTTTGCGCCTTCGCTGCCGTCGGCAAATACCGCGCAGACATAGATCTCGTAAACATCCGATGCGGGGATCGTAAACGGCATAACGGGCGATGTGGCCTTTTCTTCGGCGGTTACCTCGCGCAGCGGGAAGAACTGGAAGTCCACCGAGCCCTTGCGGTAAACGCGGTATTTTACGGCATCCTTTACATCGTCGAATATCAGCAGGAAGCTGGCGACATTGTTCTCGATATGCAGCTCCTGCATCGCAAAGCCTGTGGGCGAGGTCGAGTCGGGAGCGATCGGAGCGCGGAACTGAGCGGGTTTCTCGATCGGGAATTCGGTATTTATGAGGCCTCTGATCGGGTCGAACTCGGGATCGCCGGAATCCTTTATCGCCTTTGCCACGAGCCCTGCATAGATTGTGGCACCGTACTCCTGCAGGTGCGTGTTGTCTGAAACGCCGTTGGCGTATGCGCTGTCGGGATAAGCGTCGGGAGCTGCCCAGAGGTAGATGAGCTTTGACTCCTCGGGGCCGATCTCATTAAGATAATCGACCGAGAGCCTGCAAAGATCGATGACCGGCACGTGCTCCGACTCTCCGAGCGCCAGCATCACATCCGCGTATTTACCGAAAGATGCGACAAATGTGCCGTTCGCGCCGTCGCAGTTTCTGCGCGCGATCGGGGTTACGAGCACCGGAACGACCTTGCGGGCGCGGCAGGAACGGATGTACTTCTTAAGCCAATATCCGAAATCGGCGGGGGCTACGTATCTGTTCGGACGTACCGCGGTGGCGTCGTTGTGGCCCCACTGGATGAAGCAGAAATCG
>JAEEGH010006107.1_pt1 | contig 29688 bp, 26 predicted proteins | sample 9134181 | NCBI WGS metagenome assembly JAEEGH01 (sample SAMN16246544, study PRJNA631951) | gut metagenome | biome: gut microbiome; feature: rumen; material: DP-attached | host: Bos | place: Iran: Karaj | collected 2018-10 | reverse complement strand
GGCGTCGTATTCCATCTTGTCGAAAGAGACATAGATGGGTTTGCCCTGCTGAAGGTTGGAGATGGTGGTGCCTTGGTAGAGGTCGCCGCCGTCGAGCAGCAGGAGCCGCTCTTTCCGGTAGGCCTTGCCATGGCCGCGGATGTCCTTCACCTTGTCGGCGATGTAAGCCAGCCGGTAGTGGACGGTGTCGGTTGTGGCATCGACAATGCTGCCGTGGATGTCGGTGGTTTCGATAAGAGGCAGGATATAATCGCCTGCAAGGGGTTTGATGGGTGAGATGTCGTCTTTTTGACAAGAAGAGAGCATTATGGCGATTATTGCCACAGGCAGGAGCGATTTGATAAAATGTTTTGTTGTCATTTTATTATGGATTATTGTGTATATATATTGAATATCAGTGTATTTTGTGGGTGTGGCACCACGGGGGGATATTGTTTATTCAAATGCAAATATACAAGTTTTTTGCGAATAATGTATGGTAACATTATGCTATAAGTCCTTTTATTATGTCATGTGTGGCAGGTTATGTTGTCGTGTGAGGAGACTTGTTAGTGACAAATTGTCAGTATGGGCAATGTGTGGTACAGTTGGCATTGTAGTTGATATAAATGGTTCGGATTTGCCCCCGAAAAGGGCAGGCCAGGAAAAAACATCAATATCAACAAGAAAATAAAAAAATAGAATATTATGGGTAAAATAATTGGAATCGACTTAGGAACAACAAACAGTTGTGTATCAGTCATGGAAGGTAACGAGCCTGTTGTCATTGCTAACAGCGAGGGCAACCGCACCACCCCTTCGGTGGTAGGCTTCATCGAGAACGGCGACCGTAAGGTGGGCGACCCTGCTAAACGTCAGGCTATCACCAACCCTCACAACACCGTCTATAGCATCAAGCGTTTCATGGGCGAGACCTACGACCAGGTACAGAAGGAAATTGCCGCCGTCCCCTACAAGGTGGTCAAGGGCGACAACAACACTCCCCGTGTCGAAATCAACGGCCGTCTCTACACCCCGCAGGAAATCAGCGCTATCATTCTTCAGAAGATGAAGAAGACTGCTGAGGACTATCTGGGTTCTGAGGTTACCGAGGCTGTCATCACCGTGCCCGCTTACTTCAACGACTCTCAGCGTCAGGCTACCAAAGAGGCTGGTGAGATTGCAGGCCTGAAGGTGCGCCGTATTGTCAACGAGCCTACTGCTGCCGCTTTGGCTTATGGCTTGGACAAGAAGAACAAGGATATGAACGTGGCCGTCTTCGACCTTGGTGGTGGTACTTTCGATATCTCCATCCTCAACTTGGGCGACGGTGTCTTCGAGGTAAAGAGCACCAACGGCAACACCCATCTGGGTGGTGACGACTTCGACCGCAAGATTATCGACTGGTTGGCCGACGAGTTCCAGCGCGACAAGAACATGGACCTCCGCAAGGACCCCATGGCCATGCAGCGTCTGAAAGAGGCTGCCGAGAAGGCTAAATGCGAGCTTTCCAGCAGTCAGCAGACCGAAATCAACCTGCCTTATATCACCGTGGCTGATGGCGTTCCTCAGCACTTGGTGAAGACCCTCACCCGTGCTAAGTTTGAACAGCTCTGCGACGACCTGATTCAGTCAACTCTCGAACCCTGCCGCAAGGCCATGCAGGATGCCGGCTTGAGCAACAGCGATATCGACGAGGTTATCCTCGTGGGCGGCTCTACCCGTATCCCTGCCATCCAGCAGGTGGTGGAGAAGTTCTTCGGCAAGGTGCCCAGCAAGGGTGTCAATCCCGATGAGGTCGTGGCTGTCGGTGCTGCCATCCAGGGCGGTGTGCTGACTGGCGAAGTCAAGGATGTGCTTCTGCTTGATGTCACTCCTCTGAGCCTTGGTATCGAGACCCTCGGCGGTGTGATGACCCGTCTGATTGACGCCAACACCACCATCCCCACCAAGAAGAGCCAGGTGTTCAGCACCGCTGCCGACAACCAGCCCGAGGTGGAAATCCACGTGCTGCAGGGCGAACGTCCTATGGCCAACCAGAACAAGACCATCGGCCGCTTCCACTTGGCAGGTATTCCGCCAGCACCGCGTGGAGTACCGCAGATTGAGGTCACCTTCGACATCGATGCCAACGGCATCCTGAATGTCAGTGCCCTCGACAAGGCCACCGGCAAGAGCCAGAACATCCGCATCGAGGCCTCCAGCGGTTTGAGCGAAGAGGAAATCAAGCGCATGAAGGCTGAGGCTGAGGCCAACGCCGACGCCGACAAGAAGGCGAAGGAAGAGATTGAGAAAATCAACAACGCCGACGGCATGATTTTCCAGAGCGAGAAGAACCTCAAGGAATATGGCGACAAGATTCCCGCCGAGAAGAAGAGCGCCATCGAGGCCGCCCTCACCGAGCTGAAGGCCGCCCACAGCGCCCGTAACGTCTCCCAGATTGACGCCGCCATGGCCAAGATTAACGCCGCATGGCAGGCCGCCTCGCAGGACATGTACAACGCCCAGCAGCAAGCCGGCGGTGCCAACCCCGGTGCTGGCTTCGACCCCAACAACATGGGCGGCAACCCCGGCGGCAATGCCGGCCAGCAAGGCAACAACCCCAACGACAACGTCACCGACGTCGACTACGAGGAGGTGAAGTAAGATTGATTTTTGAAATGATAGAGGTGCAACTATAAAAGATTGCACCTCTTTTTTATTGTATATAAAACAATGACAACAATTGACGACTATAAACAAATCGCTATAGACTATTTGAAAGAAGCGTGTGATAAATTATCTATTTGTGATGGTGTAATAAGAATTTTATTTGTCCCATATCTACCGACTGTACAGGGTATTCCACAATTTTCAATTTACAATAGTAAAGAACGAACCATATTTGTTTCTGAGAATTGGATAAAAAGTTTGATGGAAAAAAATGGTGTAACCCCATTAAGAAGGGATATTTATTGTAAAGCTCGTTATGCATATCAGCATATTAAAAATGGAAACATTGAACCGGACTATGATGACGGGCAGGATTTTTCATTAGCATTAATGGCACTTAAAGGGCTTCAATTACCATTGCCTGCAACAGTTTCTCCTGATGCATATTTTAGGGGAATTTTGGATATATTGCATAAAGAATTCGGTTTGGATTGTGAGCTAGAAGAAGTTCCTGAAGTGCAATTAACTCAGATAAAATATTACTATTTGAGGATGACAAAAGAAGAAGAGGAAAGACAGAACTGGGGATGCTCATTTGCATCCAAGGTCGTTGTAAAAGAAAAGCTGTTGACACATACGGGAACAAAAACAGATCCTTTTGACAATATAGATGATGCCATAGAACACATACAGAATATGGAACATGAATTCTATGATAATGACACCGTGATGCAGGGAATTGCTTCGGCCCACTATTATTATGACTTTGTATTCCATCAATTTCGATATCCCTTTGCGAGTCCATTAATTGCATTTTGCAAAAATAATTTTCCTGATAATTGTTTTATTGTAAACCAAAGTATAAATCCCAATGGATATTTTGATTTTACCTTAAAGCCAAACTTGTACGGGAGGAAGTTCTTATTTCGGGGTCAAAATGAAGACTATTCCCCGAAACCATGTGTGCCAAATTTATTTCGAGATTCTGGTAAGAATTATTTTCTTGATGATTATATATGGTCACAAGAAATGGAATTGTTGCTTATGTCGCATCCATTAGTCCGATTATTGTATAATGGGGTGGAGCTTGTTCACGACTTTTTTCGTTTTAACATGAATCTGGGGGGCTTAGCTCAGCATTATTATCATAAGACAAGTTTTCTTGATCTAACATCAAGTATTGATGTGGCTAAATTTTTTGCTGTCACTGATTATTGCAGGACAAAGGATGAATATTACCCTGTATCGCATGAAGATAGACTTGGTGTGATATATTGTTATGAACTACGGTTTCCCTCACCTTTTCAGCGACATGCTGACGGTCATCATTTATCTGTAATAGGCAAACAGGTATTTATGCGCAGTGGCGCTCAGCATGGCTTTTTGTTGGACATGCCGAAAGGCCTTGACATGAAAACCCTGCCTGAGGTTAAACCTATTTATTTCCGTCACAATATGGCAAAGTCGGTTGACATCTTCAAGAAAGCTGATAACGGTAAGCAATTCTTTGCAATAGATTTACTTGAAAAGGTATGGAAAGAGGAATATCTTCAGCGGAAAGACCAAGGTGTGGTTTCTGCAGATACTGTTCGGCTAAATGTCAGTAGGAATAAAGGAGAGACTTTCGATTCAATTTGCAGAAAACTCAACGATTTTGGCATTATGATTGACGATAGTTATACACCGCATTTTACGGACAAAATGTTGGATGAATATTATTCTGATATAAAGAATGGCTGGTGGGATGATTTTTGTAAAGATATCTTTTTCTACGGAGCCGATGGCATTTTGTATAAAGATGCTCTTCGGAATCTGCCTATGGACCGAAGGTATAAGGAATATTTTTTTGGTAGTGTTATTTAACTACAATAAGTTTCTGGGCAGGTAAGTTTCCGACCTTGATTAAATAAATGCCAGATGTAGGGGCTATCGTTTTGTTATCACATGAAGGGGAGATGATACGTCCGTATATATCATATACCTTAATGTCACAGCCACAACAACCATCTATGCATATTTGGCCATTCATTGAGTATATCTTCACATCATTTTCAACGATATCTCTAATCCATGCAGAACTGTTGGTGGCAATATTTGATAGGCTAATGCTGTATGATTTTGTTAATCCGAGTTCCTCTGAAGGCGAACAAGGTGAACTCATCACTATGCCAACTTGGTAATATACATCTCCCGTTATTGCAGTTTCATCGGTGTAACTAGTATTTCCATCGGCAGGCATAATGTCTATTTGTTGCAAGTCATTGGGGGTATTACCACGATAAATGATATACGTTGTGTACTCTGCACCTTCATATGGAGTCCATTGGAGATTCCAACGACCACAAAGACCTTGGTTAATGGTTAGGTGCATCGTTTTATGTTCTGAACTTAAAGGCGTCTCTATACCATACTCATCAACGCCACTGATTTTATAGCGATAACTGCGAGTTGATGGCCGTGATAATGTATCCATATATTGTTGCGAGGTATCCGATAGAACATCAGCGATCATTTCATATTCACCCGCAATAGCACTTTCTCGATATAGACGATAATAGGAATAATCCTCAGTACCATTCCATATTATCACATTATGCTCACTTTCTACACTTACCATACAAAGTTGTGGAAATTCTAATATGGGGGCAAAAATGGCGTAAAGAGTTGTGTCATTTGTTATAGATATAGTTATTATGTCATTTGTGTCTCCGTTTCCCCAACGGATAAATCGCCCCCCTTCATTTGGAATCGCTTGAATTGTTTGAACTGATTGGAAAGGGAACAGACCTCCTCCTATCACCTGACCCCATTCTGAATCGTTTGAAATAGTTGTTATTTGGCATCCAAACACAGCAACTAAAGAAGAATCTTTTGTGACGATTATTTGGCGAGGGTTGTCCGTAGAGCCATCGCTCCATTCAATAAAGTGGAAATCGTCTGTTGGGATAGCCATAAGAGTGATCGTGTCCAGATAATTCGATGTGTCAGACCCTTGTACAAACCCACAAATATTATTGTTTGGAATACCCGATACGTAGTATTGGTTAATGTCAAATATAGCAGTAATCGTTGTGTCTCCTATAAGCACAATCGTATCGGGATTCATAATACTGCCATTACTCCATTGAGAAAAATGATAACCGTAATTGCTTGATGCTTCAATTATTATTGTATCACAACCAATGTTTGCAACAGAAGAAGCCCATCCTCTCAATGTATTGTTTGAAGCAATGTTTATATCTATCCCTGTTAATGGGTCGTCGAAAGAGAACCAATAAGTTCCCCATAAGGCCTGATATGACGTAAGGCTTCCACATGGAATATGCACAATTGTCGCCCTGTTGAACACTCCAGATGAGAGCGTTGGCGGTATCTCGGACATCATGAATAATTCAAGGCTATCACACGCACCGAATGCGTTAGTTCCTATCAACGTAACTGTAGATGGCAAGGTCAGGGAGTCTAATTTATGGCAATTGTTAAATGCGCCACTTCCAATATTTGAGATTCCTTCGGGAATGATTACTGACTCTAATTCACCGCATGACAAAAACGTTTGAGATGGAATCATTGTCAATGAGTTTGAGAGCATTGCATATTTCAACTCTGTACATCCCAAAAACACTTGTGTCCCTAATAGGGTTATGGAATTAGGGAGAGTGATAGATGTCAATGTACTACAAGCCTCAAACGCCCTGTTTTGTATGGTTATTATCCCAGAGCCCAATGTTATTAATTCTAATCCAGTGCAATACGAGAAAGCCTGATTCTCAATAGTGGCAATTGTATTTGGCAATATTACCGAAGTCAAATCTTGACAAAACAAATAGAATGCTCGTTCACCTATTGTGGTAACAGGGTATTTGACCCCTCCGTATGTAATACTGTCAGGAACAATTAATGTGTCCGTTGGAGCGGTATAGTCAGACCAAGTAAATTCTGATGACTGCGCAGGGTGAACTAATTTTGCTGTGCCATTGGATAATACATAGTAGTATAACATTTGACCACTTGGCGCAATTTCCGAGTGATTGTATGTTTGTGCATTGCCAGCAACACCAACTAACAATAAGATTGTTAGCATATTAATTCTCTTCATTGTTTTATAAATTAAAGGCGTGAGTTTTTCCGTTGTCTAATCTTATTGATGATGTGGGTGTCTGGAATAACCTCGAACCAAATAAGATATACGAATAATTCACGCCTGTTGGCGAGAACTCACGTATTCTTATTCCTGATTCTGTTGAGTTTTCCAGACTTTACATCATCGGAACAAGAGCGTCAAGCTCAACATATTTTTTTTATTCTATATGTCAGTTTTTATGTCATGATTCATTAGTTTTGGTTTAAAATAATTGATGATGCATAAATACTATTTTGTTTCCGAATACTCGCGCCATACTTCTTCAGCAAGATATTTGTCGCTGCGGCAATGCAGGTCGGCGACACCCTCCTCTATCAAATTCGATGTCTCGGAATTGTAATAGATGTCGGTGGCTTCCTGCAATGAAACGCCATGCATCTCACTAATGCACGATATTATTCTCGCACATTGCGCACTTCGGATGATTTGTTTGCTTTCGTCACTCATACGCTTTCACTCCCGATATAGGTTAGACATTCGCGGAGCATACGCTCGGAACGTATGCAATATTGTATATTCGGTTCTTCGAACTGCAACAGGCCAAGTGCTTCCTCCTTCGAGATTTCGCCCATGAAATACCTGTCAAGCGTAAGAATGACTTTGTCGTTGGCGATGCCTCCGACAATCATGTCATAATCGCCGACGTTCTCACCGTCCCGACTACGGGCCACGAAGTCCAGCCACTCCTTGTCGTAAGAATCGAAGCGCAGTGTTTTCCACTGCCTGACATCGTCAGACAATTCGTAGGTGTTGAGCCATGCTGGTTGTCCTCTCCGTTTGAAACGCTGGGCATAGCGTACTGCCTGTTCATAAATGGTGGTAAGATAAAACCCTCTGCCGAAGTCGAGGTATTGACGGGAATGCAGGGTGTCGGGCTGCTCCACGATGACATTGGACGAATGGTAGAGTCTCATACCGAGAGCACTCCTTTCTCCCTCATATAGCTGGTGAGGTCCTCCATAAGATAACGCGACCCGAAAGTGTGCAGCACATCATAGGATGGGATGATATAGTCATCCAGAATGCCGGACTTCTTCAGTCTCCGGTACACTTCCTGCTGGGGCAAGCCGGTAAACGAGGAAAGTTTTCCTATGCAATATGTCACAAATTCAAGGGTGTTCCTATCCATATTTATTCTGTAAAAATGCTTCTGAGCTATATATTTGTCGTTGTTTTTTTTGTCCTGTTGTTGTTATTAATCAATCTGATTTCAAGGTGCAAAGATACGAACTATTTTGCAATTGGGCAAAAATAATTTGTGTGATGAGAGTGAGATTGTTTGGGCGTTTGCGTAATATGTTGGTTTTGTTGGAATTGTGTGTTTTAACATCCCGAATTTACAAATGATTGATTTTTAGGGTTGTACGGACGTTTTAAAGAAGGCAGGAAGAACCCACACTATTGGATTGTACTATTGTATCGAAAATCAGACGCTTGATAATTTACGAACATTAATATTGATTTACAGAATGTTGGGAAGATTTCGTTGAAGGGTCGCCGAGAGATCGTCGGGAGACCGTAGAGGATGTCTTAAGGAATACGGCGACAAGATTCCCGCTGAGAAGAAGATCACCATCGAGAACGCCCTCACCGAGTTGAAGTCTGCCCACAGCGCCCGCAACGTCCAGCAGATTGACCCAGCCATGGAGAAAATCAATGCCGCCAGGCAGGCCGCCAGCGAGGACATGTACAAAGCCCAGCAGCAGGCAGGCGGTGCCAGCTATGGCAACGGCTCGGCCGGCAACCCCGGTGCCGGCTTCGACCCCAACAACATGGGCGGCAACCCCACCCCCGGCGCAGGCCAGCAAGGCAACAACCCCAACAACAACGTCACCGACGTCGACTACGAGGAGGTCAAGTAAATTATTGTCCAACCAATTAAATTTGAATTACTATGGGTATAAAACCAGGTCCGAAAAGGATTGCAAAATCAACGGGTAAACCCGACAGACGTCAAAGAGACAACAAAAATACTCCGGGCAACACCCCATCACTAAAACCTCATATTCACAAAAAAGGTGATTAAGTAACAGAGAAGCGCATCCCAATGCAGGATGCGCTTCCTTTTTTTGCAATTTCGTATTGCATCATTTAAAACGCTGTCATTGATATATTTTGTATTGATGCGAACACCATTCCGTCTTTTCACACTGCTACAAACGTTTTTTCTACTATTTGTTGTTTTTAGGTTGACTTACTCTTTATCGTCAAACACTACTTGCTACTGCATTCAATCAAATAGACATAATCCCTATATTTCTTCACTTTCCTCCCTAACTTTTTTGAATGCACTTTATTGGTTCCTCCAATTTCGATTCCTAGTTCAGAATTGACAAGACTGTATAGGTACGATACCTTTATGGCATAGTTTGCGTTTTCGGCATCAGCGTGTTTGGCACAAATAATACCGATTACAGCACCATCTTCATTAAAGAGAGGACCACCACTATTACCGGGTTGTACTGCTGCCGAAATCTGATACATAGATATATCTCCCTTATATCCAGATGCTGCGCTAATAACACCATTTGTTACCTTGATTTCTTCACCCATTGTTTGTGTCATTGGGTAGCCAAGAACAAAAACATTATCACCAACGTCAACGGCTACTTTACCAATTGAATATGGTATGCTACCAAAGGGCTCAAAGTCTTTATCTACAATTTTAATGATAGAGATGTCATGCTCCTTGTCTGATGCCACAACAAAACCTTTAAATGATTTATCGATTTTTCCACCTATTCCCTTAATGCGAATTGTTTTCGCTCCGTGAGTTATATGATAATTTGTGGCAATGTAGCCTTCAGCAATGGCGAATCCCGTTCCTGTCCATTCAGTTCTTTGAGCAATCTCCATTTCGGAAACAGGTGGATAGTCTCGCACAAACTCGTAATTGGAGTAGAAGTTATACCAGCCATTATTTCCTAACTCCAAGGTGAATTCAAATGCTGATGGGTCTTCTATTGTTACTTTACCTTCATTTGAGTATTTTTCCCCATCATCAAGGTCGCTCATTATGGCATAAGTGTTTGATTCACCAAGCTTGACAAATTTGTTTGCCCAAGAGTAACGAGGCTTGTCCACACATCTGACAATAAATTCATTGTCTTCTTCACCACGAAGTATTGCGTAGAATTTAGATTGCGAACCATTGGAGCCAACTAGGCCAGGATTGTTCCTGCTTTGATAGTGGTCTCTATTTGTTACATAATATATGCCCTCTATGGGATCAAGTTCGGATATTCTATCGTCAAAGTACTCAATATAATCCTGCCTCAATGGCTGTAAGGGCAGTTCTTTCTTTCTATTTGAAAAGTCGCTCCACAATAGATTACCCTTTAAGTCGTAGTATTTTAAGCACCAGTAACCATTAGAAGTATTTTGAACAGCGCGCAATCCACATGAAGCATTATGTGTTAAGATAACATACGCCTCATTCTCGACAGGAATTATCTCTGTCCCCGTTGTATCAATATACCCCCATTTCTCATCCTTCCTTACAGGCGCGACTGCTCCAATGAACTTCCCAATGAAGTCGTAGTTAGTAGATGATAATATAATATTTCCCATTGTATCAATAACAGAAGCTTTGTTATTCTTTACGATGGTTGCCCAGCCTAAATCAATGTCAAATGGATAAATGATGTCTGCATCCACCCTACAAATCCTTTCCCCCTTTTTATTAATAAGACATTTTTCGCCATTCATGACTACTGCTGCCCTATTGTTGGTGAACCCGGTGAGAGTACTATCAACTTTTATGATGACATTCCCATTCATGTCGATAAACATATGCTCATTTCCTTTTCTCACACGTGCCACACGTTCTTCTGAAAAAGTGCGAACGGCATTATATAGTGTATCAATCACCAACTTGCCAGAAGTGTTTATATACCCCCACTTGTTACCAATCTTAACCCCGCAAAGACCTTTGGAGAAACCATACCATACGCTATCGTAGGGCACACCAATGGTATCACCAGTAGTATGCATTATTACACAACAGCTATCTTCTATAAGAAAATATGTGCTATCTCCATCAACGTTTACACTTGTATTATTATGGACACACGAGACAATTACATTCCCCATGGAATCAATAATTCCAGAAAAAATGCTAAAAACCCCATAATATTTTGCATAACCATTCACAAAATTTCGGCAAGAGGTAACTGATGGCACGTTGCCCCAGGCAAAAGAGGAATCTGGAAATGTTACTATGAAATTGCCCGTACTGTCCACCAATCCCCGATTCCCATCCCTTACCGCTAAGCATACTCCACTTGAAAAAATGGGGTATGCATCATCAAACTGGGGCTCAATGACAACCTTGCCTTCGGCGTTCATAAATCCATACTTGTCGCCAACCAAAATGCGGTACAGGTTATTGTCTATAGGCGTTTTGTCTTTTGTAGAGCATGAGGCAAATGCAATGGCACCTACTATAAGAACTAATAATATACGTTTCATGATTACTTTCATTGGCCTACTCTTTGATGCAGTTTTCGGCTTCCCTGCTTATTCTTGTGAGCCGGAAGCCGATGTCAGGATAAGGATATGAAAAAGGCGCGAAACCTTCGTTTATGAATCCTTATTTCTTAATCAGGTGACTGGTAATTACCTTTGGGTAAATAAGGAACGAACATTCCACGCCAATGCGTGAACCTGTTGTTTCTTATTCTCACCCGTTAAGATTACCAGTCTTCGATTAAGGAGAACAAGCACTTCAAGCTCTATGTATCAATACTATTTTGATATTTTACGTCATACTATTCTTCTTTTTGTACTCCAGATGAATGTATTCATATTTCTAATAATTGGAGACCATATTGATCTCGATATGTTGGAAATTTTTTATCGGAGCTAATTAATGTCCTTCGAGTGACAATTGCCGTAGAGATAATTAATCTATCGAATGGGTCAGTATGGGCACGACCATTGATTATGGGAAATTCTAAAGTATAGAAATAATCCAAGATTTTCTCATCAGCTTCAACTATTTTGATGTAGGAATCTTCTATTACACGCAACACGTCAGACGGCTTCGCATTAAGGCTAATTCTGTTAATCTGCTGCAACTGTATAATTTCAACAAGAGAGATTGCGGACACGACATATTTGCGGTAACTACATTCAATATCTTCACGGATGGCTGTCGGTAAACGACGGTCGTCCGTTAGATACCATATCAAAGCCTCTGTGTCAAGCAGATATTGCATCAATTGCCCGTATTGAATGGGTCGGCAACCAAATACTCGCACTTAGGGAGATACTGCACTTTTCTCCTCTTCCGAGCGTTCCTCCTTTTCTTTATTGTTGCTTCCATATTATTATATTTTAACTAGTTATATCAATCATTATACTATATCTACTTTTTTCTTTCACACTGCAAAGATACGTAAATATTTTAATTCGACAAAATGTTATTCCAATTCGGCTTCAATTTCTTCGATTGAGGGGAGTGAGGAACGAAGGTCACTTGGGAGTGCTTGGCCGAGTTCATCGCCGGAGACACCGATGGGTTTGGCAATGACGCGGAGGACGTACTCGGCTTTGGTGCGGTCTTCAATGCAGCATGAAGATGGTCATTGTATCTCCCTCACAGCAGAGGTTGTCGGCAACAGCAGTGAAGTTCTGTACAGCGTCATCAAAGTCAGTCCAGCCGTTTCATACTTCGATGCGATTAGCCAATTCCTGCTTATAGTCGAAATCTCGGGGTGCTTGAGCGATACCACGAAGCCTTGAAGACAGGCTGACCTGTGCTTTCGACTGACGGGATAGAGACTCGGCAAGTTGCAATAGAAGGAGGTTCACCTGCGACTGCATCATGCCTCTACAGCCTTATCGTCAGGCAGAACAGGCTTTACCCTCTCCAATATGGTGGCATCAACCGATATACTATACGTGCACATAATGTGTATGTTTTTTCAATTTGCAAAAGCACGACATTTTTATGACATGGCAAAATTATTTTTCCATACGGAGAAAAAGTTGTATATTTGCCACAGAATATGCGGAGAAAACAATTGTTTTATCTGCACAGAAACAGAGTGATATACATTTACGGAGAGCCACGTAGACTATTCCTCAGAATGATGAATGAGCCCACAGAAAGAAGCAATAGCACAATCGAGGACTTCATCTTAACGTTTGACATGAAAGAGGATAACGCACCAATTCTGTACCAAAACGAAACCACATTAAAAGAGTATATACCATGATACACATTCACGAAGAAGCGACACGCTGCCTGTTGTGCGAGGATGCCCCCTGCACGAAGGCTTGTCAGAATGGCGACCCTGCACGTGCCATCCGTGCCATCCGTTTCGATAACGCCAAGAATGCCTGGCGATGGATTGCTGACTGCTCGGACGAGGACCTCGAGCGTGCGGAACAGGCTTGTATTCATTACGACCGCCCTATCCGCATCAAAGAGCTGTTGCGTGAGGAAAGTCTGGAACGTAGGCAATCTGTCAATCCCTCACTGTCTGTCACATTCTGCGGCATTCCCTGCGAGAACCCGTTCTTTCTCGCCTCGTCGGCAGTCTGCACCAACTACGAGATGGTGGCACGCGCCTTCGACATGGGCTGGGGAGGAGTCTTTTATAAGACCATCTGTATGCAGGACATCCATGAGGTATCACCCCGTTTCGATGCCATAAAAGTGGGTACTGCGTTTGCAGGTTTCCGCAATATGGAACAGCTCTCCGAGAACTCGCACGAAATGGATTTCGACATCCTGCGCCGCCTAAAGCAGAACTATCCCACAAAAGTGGTCGTCGCATCCATCATGGGTCAGTTTGAGGAAGAGTGGATTACGTTGGCAAAGATGGCCGAGGATGCCGGATGTGATGCGGTGGAACTGAATTTCTCGTGTCCGCAGATGCGTCTTGCCGGCATGGGCAGCGACGTGGGACAAGACCCCGAGCTTGTCTCTTTTTACACCGCCTACGTGAAAAGCAACCTCGGCATCCCCGTCATCGCAAAGATGACGCCCAACATCACCCAAATCAACAATCCCGCCATGGGTGCGTACTTTGCCGGATCGGATGCCATCTCGGCCATCAACACCATCAAGAGCATCACCATGTCGCCGCTAGCAGCGGTAAGCGATAAAAAGACCGTTTCGGGCTATAGCGGACGGGCCGTGAAGCCCATCGCGTTGCGTTTCATCCTGGAGATGGCACAGAATACAATCATGCAGAAGGTCCATCACGTCCAGTTCAGCGGTATCGGCGGCATCGAGACATGGCGTGATGCCTTGGAGTTCATGCAGCTGGGATGCAGCAACGTGCAGGTGTGTACCGCCGTTATGGAGTATGGCTACCGCATCATCGACGACCTCATACTTGGCATGCAGACATATCTGGCGGAACGTGGCATCGAGCACTTGGAAGAAATCATAGGGGAACAGCTGCCATCATTCGTCAGGCCAAGCGACCTTGACCGCGAGACCATTGTCTACCCGATGATTGACCATGAGAAGTGCATCGGCTGCGGACGCTGCTTCCGTTCCTGCCAAGACGGCGGCCACCAAGCCATTACCTTCGATGCCGACAGCCGCCGTCCCCTCATCGTGGGGACCAAATGCGTGGGATGCCTTCTCTGCCGTCTCGTATGTCCGACAGAGGCCATCGGCACCTCAAAGCGTATAAGCAAAAAATCCAATTAATATAGATATTGGCACACTGAATTGCAGTAACAACAATTCAATGTGCCAATATCCAACAGACCCGTTATCAATACACCGTCTTCAGCGTACAGAAAGCGTCACGGCCTGTGAAAGTAACCACATACACGCCATGAGGCAGTTTTGCGAGACTGACAGCAGTGTCGCCATTGACCATCACGGACCGCACCAAACGTCCATCCACGGAATAGACGTTCAGCGTGCCCGTACGCGGATGGTCGGTGAAGGTGAGACTCACCTGATTGCCCACACGGTTGAGACTGATGTTGCCTTCGGCCAATCTCGGAGCAATGCTTGAGTAGCCACGCAGCCTATTATACTCGGCACGTGCACTGTCGCGAAGGGCTTGGAATTCGGGCTCGCGCTGCATGCGTACAAATGTATACGACGCCAACAAACGGGCAGCCTGCACGTCTGAAGCCCAATGATAACCCGCTATGACACGACTGCGGCCAAACTCAAAACCGCGCTTCAACACAGCGTCCATGCTGTCAGGCGTCAGCTCCACCATAGCCAGAGCCATACCCCAGCCAAACGTAGCGTGAGATGACGGGTATGACGTGGTGGTAGCATGGTCTTCCTCTTCGTCCGGAATAAGGGTAGACTCACCCAACTGCACATACGGACGTTTGCGGAAACCCATATTCTTAAGACGATTGGCTTCGGTTTTGAGAGTCGCCCTCACATATTTAAAATAGGCAGCGATATGGGGAGTTGTAACCGTATCGAGCTGCATATTCAAACAGGAGGAGAACTGGCTCAAAAAGTTATAGTACTTGCTGGCAGCATCCGTCGAAGCCTGTGTGCCGCGAGGGGTATTCCTCTCGGCTTTGGCAATCCAGTGCGCAGCCACGTCGCCCTGATAGCGGTAATTGGCGGTATCGATAGGCGAAGGCAGGATGTGGCGACCATTGGGATAGCCCACATTCGTCGGCACCGCGCCATGCCAAAGCAAATATTCCACACGGGCGGCAGCCAAGTCGGCCTGATACTCAGCGCTTGCCTGCAGGCGTGCCACCGCGGCCGAAGAGGCCAGCCGGGCAGCATCCACATCGCTCTGCCAGTGTGCACCCACAATCACGCGGCTCTCGCCATACTCCCATCCGCGTCGCAGGATGGTATCCTGCATCTCAGGAGCCATCTGCGCCAAGATGAGGGCGGTGGTCCAACCCAGCGACGTGTGACCCGACGGATAGGAACCGTTGCCACGCAGATGCTCCTCATCATCGAAAGCACCCGCCACATGCTCGTTCATCCTTGCGAACGGACGCTTGCGCATATACTTCTCCTTGGCGCGATCCACTGCCTGAGCCGCAGCCCTTTGTCCACGCGAGATAAGGCGGTAGATGGCAGGCGTAGCCTCTCGGCTCACCTCAAAGCCCAATGCCTCGCTGTATATGCCGCACATACGCTCGACGCTGTATTCCGACTCCCAGCTGGCCTGCTGACCACGGGCAGTAGCGCGCATCGACTTGCCCCACATCCACTGCTGGAAGTCGTCGATAAACAACTGGCTGTTAGTGTCGGGTGGTGCCGGCAGATAGACACCCGCGTCGGGCATCGAGTCGGTACTGAAATAAGGTATCGTGTCAATATCCTGCCCCATGACACCCACGCCAAAGAAACAGGCAAACAATAACAAGAATGTCTTTTTCATATCATCATATTATTAATCAAACTTCTACTCTCTCTTTCCTGCTAGCTGCATGCGGTTGGCGACAGAGCTGGAGGGTGCTTCGATTTCAGCCGTGTTGACTATCTGTCGCTGCCCCTCGATGTCGAACTGCAATGAGGCACCATCGCTTCGCACCTCCATCGTAACCGGAGCACCCATCACCAAAGGCAGGTTCACATCGCCATGCCCGGCGGGGAAACCGCACAGCAGCGGAATGTTGTATTTCTCAATATATTGGCGCAGCATCGCCTCGATGCTCTCGTATGAGAACTCGCTGCCGCAACCCTCAAACTCTCCCAATATCACTCCCTTGCAACGTCTTAGTACACCGTTCATGGCAAGGATGTTAAACTGGCGGTCGACGTTGTGCATCGACTCTCCCACCTCTTCAATAAAGAGGATCAGGTCGCGCCCCATCGTCGCATCCGCCTGTGTGCCAAGATTGGGAGCAAAAGTGCAGATATTGCCGCCCACCAAGATACCACTGGCCTTACCTTCAATGTTCTGCGGATGCGCGGGCACCTCGTAACGTGGCACACGTCCCATCAGCAAATCGCGCATCAGCGTGCTGGTCGCGTCGATACCGCCGTTCGCCAAGAACGAGCTCATCGTGCCATGCACGCTCATCACCCCCGCACGTGTCAGCAGCCCATGCAGCGTTGAAATGTCACTAAATCCCACCAGCCATTTGGGATGGACTCGCCAATTCATTATCGGCATCTGGTTTATCAGCTGGATAGTGCCGTAGCCGCCACGGTTGCAGACAATAGCCTTAATCGTGGTGTCGTCCAAGGCCCAACGGATATCACTCATACGTTCCTCCACAGTGCCTGCATATTTCCCCGCATAAATCTTACCCACGTTGGGGCCTATCACCGGCTCCAAACCCCATCCGCGCAGCACCTCGGCGGCCTTCTCCACCGTTTCCATCGGTGTGTAGTACGACGGCGAAATAAGCGCCACACGGTCGCCAGCCTTCAGATACTTGGGCTTCACGCATCCCAACGCTATCCCGTCGTTGTTGGTCAGTTCCACAATGTTGTCCTCTTTCTCACACGAAGAGAATGCAACCACTCCTGCAAGCAATAGCATTGTCAAAAGATGTCTTTTCATTGGTATAAAAGTTTTTATAATCTATCAATTTAAAAGGAAGTTACTCTCACCGCTCTCTACGTTCTATTACCTCTTTCAGCCTATATCGATCTCCCGTGGCGGGGACGATGGCATCGATAAACGCCTGCCAGTAGCCGGGCGTGGTATAGCGTCCGGGCACCACCTCGCCATCCTCGGCGGGACGCACCACCTGGTCGTTATAGCGCACTATCAGAAACTTCGCCAGTTTGTCCCATCGTTTCATCATGCGGTCGGCGTAGGCAATGCTCTTGCGATTCAGATAGCTCTGACGGTCGGCAGGGGTCATATCCTTTATCGCCACCAGCACCGAGTCTTGGTCGGCAAAATAGTAGTCTTCCAGTTCCCTCTGCGCGTCGCGCAAGTCGCCAATCATCAACGAGTAGCGCGGATAAACCATATTCGCCACCCAATTGTTCATCCAAAAGGCAGACTCGAACGAGAACTCGTTGCGCCGATTGTTCTCAGGGCGGAATGGGTCGGGCACCTGCGTGATACAGCAATAGAGCGGCACGTATGCCACCATATTGGCATCGTCGCAATTGAACCACGTCACCCCACCCACATCGTCGGGCAGCCATCCGCGCATCTGGCAGGTCATCGTAAAACCCGACTGCTGAGTGGCAATAGCGCGCTCGCGAAAGAGTGGCGTGCCGTCTGAAGCCGCGAAATGCATCGGCAGCGGGCGCACCGGCATACCCCACGGTCCGGCAGTCATATCGGCGGTCATATCCAGCGGTGTGCCCTCGAAATGGTCGCGCATATCATTCTGCACATCGCGCAACGTCAGCGGGGCATCGGGCTTAATCCACAACGGCAAGTGGTCGCACTTCTCAAACTCCCCGTTGATATAGGGCAGGTAGCGGTCCATCTCCTCATGGCTGCAATGGTGGCGGAAAAAGCTCCACACCCTCGCATCGGCATAGCGCACATTCTCAAAGTCTATCGGGCAGTAGGCGTCGCGGAACGAGAAGTCGGCATCGCTGCCCTTATAGAACCCCTTCTCGCGGGCAAAGGCGATGACATCCTCGGCATACACGCATTCCACCTCCAGCCGGTCAATCTCCTTGAGGCTGCGGCTGCTGATGCTGCGGTACGAACGTTTCTTCTGCTGTGGGAACTGGCGTATGCGGCTCAGATTGGCATGGGCGCAGATGCAGTCGTCCGGCACCCGCAATGCCACCCACACTGCCCCCTTACGCCCCGGCCCCTTGCCTATCATCTCCATTATCCACGCCTCGTTGGGGTCGCAGATGGTGATGCTCTCGCCGCTGCTGTTGTAACCATACTCCTCCACCAGCTCCACCATGCATCGTATCGCCTCGCGGGCCGTGCCCGACCGCTGCAACGCCAGCCGCATCAGGCTGAAATAGTCCAGCAGCCCATCATTGTTCACCAGTTCCAAGCGCCCGTCGAATGTCGTTTCCACTATCGTCACCTGCTTCTCGTTCATCAGCCCTACCACATTGTAGGTATACTCCACTTGCTCCACAAAACGACCCTCGTGGCGCGGACCCCAGCCGTGGATGGCTATCTTCTCGCCCTTGTCGTGTCGTCCCGAAGGGGAATAGAACAGCGACCCCGCGAAGCCGAAGCCGTCGCAGTTGTAGCTGCACATCACGCTCCCGTCCTTCGAAGCCTTCTTACCCACAATCAAATTCGTGCAAGCCGTCCCCTGCCCTACGCCCCAAACCAGCGCCAATACCAATAGCCATACTTTTTTTATCATCATCTGTCAGGATTAAAATATCATTTCAGCAAACTATCCAACAGCTATTTACACACCATCGTCGAACCCCATTTGCCGATACAAAGATACATTTTATTTTTAATTTTTAATTTTTTCGTAACTTTGCACCGCGAAAAACTTCATCAACCATGAAAAAGATACTCCTCACCCTCTTGCTCTTGACGACAGCATTCTGCGCCAAGGGACAAACCGCACACGAATCAGTCAAAAGCCCCGACGGGCGCATGGAGGCGACCTTCCTCCTCCTCGACGGCTGCCCCCATTACCAGTTGACGCGCGACGGCAAACCAGTGGTCGCCCTGTCGCAGATGGGCTTCCTGCTGGAATGGCGCGACGACCTCGCCCACGCCTTCGTGCTGAAAGAGGTCCAGCGTAGCAACTTCGACGAAGTATGGCATCCCGTCCTCGGCGAGGAAGCCAACATCAGCAACCACTACAACGAGATGCTCATCACCCTCGAACAGCCCGTTGGTTCAATCGAGAGCATGGACCACAGCACCGAAACGCGTCCCACCGTCATGCAGATACGCTTCCGCCTCTACGACGACGGGCTCGGCTTCCGCTACGAGTTCCCGATGCGGTACAACGGCATCGACAACGCACTGGTCTGCTTCTGGTTCAAGGAGGAGTTGACACAGTTCGTTATGACTGGCGACCATACGGCGTGGTGGATTCCGGGCGACTACGACACGCAGGAATACAACTACACTGAGAGCCGCCTGTCGCAAATCGACAGCCTCTGGGAGAAAAGCCACGAACACGGTGGCTGGCCTTGGACAGACTTCTCACGCACCGGCGTGCAGACCGCCCTACAGATGCGCACCGACGACGGACTCTATATCAACATCCACGAGGCCGCCACGCTCGACTACCCCACCATGCACCTCAACCTCGACCCTAAGACATTCACCTTCCGGGCCTGGCTTTGTCCCGATGCCGCTGGCTATAAAGGACGTATGCAGGCACCTTGCCACACTCCTTGGCGCACCATCATGGTCTGCGACAAAGCCACCGACGCACTGCGCTCACGCCTTATTCTTAATCTCAACGACCCCTGCGCCCTCGACGACGTGTCGTGGATTCACCCCGTCAAATACATGGGCGTATGGTGGGAGATGATTAGTGGCAAGAGCACTTGGAACTATACCAACGACTTCCCAAGTGTGAAACTCAACCCCGAACCCGGCAATTCTCAATCCTCAATCCTCAATTCTCAATTCACAGATTTTGCTCACGCCAAGCCCAACGGCACCCACGGTGCCAACAACGCCAACGTCCGCCGCTATATCGACTTCGCTGCCCGCCACGGCTTCGACGCCCTCCTCATCGAGGGATGGAACATCGGTTGGGAGGACTGGTATGGCAAACAAAAGGACTTTGTCTTCGACTTCCTCACCCCCTACCCCGACTTCGACCTTCCTGCGCTGAACAAATATGCCCATGAGAAGGGTATCCGCCTTATCATGCACCACGAAAGTTCTGCCTCCACCGTCAACTACGAACGCTGGATGGAAAAGGCATATAATCTGATGAACCAATACGGCTACGACGCTGTAAAGAGTGGCTACGTCGGCACCATTATTCCCTTTGCCGAAGGACACTACAGCCAGCCTATCAACAACCACTACCACTACGCCATTGTCGAGGCCGCCAAGCACCACATCATGGTCAACGCCCACGAAGCGGTACGCCCCACAGGTCTCTACCGCACCTGGCCCAACATGATTGGCAACGAGAGCGCCATGGGCACCGAATTCCGCGAGCGCATCCACCCTGGCCACACCACCATCCTGCCCTTCACACGGCTACAGGGAGGCCCCATGGACTACACCCCCGGCATCTTCGAGCCCGACATGGGCAAGATAGTCCCCTGGGGCAAAAAGATGCAGCACACCATTTGCAACCAGCTGGGTCTCTACGTCACCTTCTACTCCCCCCTCCAGATGGCCGCCGACTTCCCCGAGCACTATGAGCCCTACCTTGATGCATTCCAATTCATTAAGGATGTGGCCGTCGACTGGGACACCAGCATCTACCTCTACGCCGAGCCGGGCGACTACATCGTCACCGCCCGCAAGCCGAAAGTCTCCTCGCTAAACAAAGCCGCCGAAGGGGTGGGAGAATTGCCCGACGGTAAGAAGAATGTCATTAGCAATGCCTCCCGCTACGTCTATGCTATCCCCGACACAGTTTCAATTTTCAACTTTCAATTTTCAATTCCCAAAGACACCTGGTACATCGGCGGCATCACCGACGAGAACGCCCGCGAATTCGCTATCAAGCTCGACTTCCTCCAACCCGGCAAAACCTACGATGCCATCATCTATGCAGATGCTGCTGATGCAAGCGGTCTTCCAGGAGACGATTATAATCCTCAAGCCTACACTATCACTAAAAAGAAAGTCACCTCCAAGACCACACTCAAACTCCGCATGGCCCCTTGTGGTGGCTTTGCCGTCAGTATTCGCGAGCGGTAACTAAAATGTTTTGAATATGGCTAGTAACCCTGATTTCGTACAATATATCGTTGACCAATGCGCTTCCGCGGGCGATGTGGTGGCCAAAAAGATGTTTGGCGACTACGCCCTCTACTGCGACGGTAAGGTATTCGGCCTAGTGAGTGACAACGGCTTCTATGTCAAACCCACCGAAGCTGGACGAGAACTACTGAAAAGTGAGTCCATGCGTCCTCCCTACGAAGGAGCAAAGCCCTATTTCTTCATTGAGGAAGTCGACGACCACGAATACCTCTCTTCGCTAGTCAAGGTCACTTGTGCCCAGCTGCCCATGCCCAAACCCAAGGTAAAAAGAAAAGATAAAAAGGCACAATAATAAAAGTTCTGCTGCGTTATTGACGGCACAAAGACACATGAAAAGACTGTCACATATTACTATCGCTCTTGCCATCCTAACCATGATACTCTTCGGAAGTAGCGGCATCGGGTGGCAACGCTGCTCCTGCACAGGCAAAGTGAGCCTCTTGCTCAACCTCCACAGCGGGTGCTGCAAGAATGGCAGTCCTTGCATGGAGCTAACCTTCTCCTATTTGTCGGCCTCCGACATTCAAACCAATGGAGCCCAACTGCCAAATATGGCAGCAATTGACATGCCCTTAGATTTAGGCATGGCCAATGTAGAACACTCACCTCTAATATTTGTCCCTCAAGTTCCCAACCACAATGACTGGGGACCACCTGGATGGGATGTTTCTCAGAGCATGGTGATGCGAGTTTGAACAGTCTCGCGATTTCTTTATCGCATATCCCATAAAGGTGCGGCATTATGTCGCACCCGATGCGGGTGTGGTGCAAGCATCACTCTAACCGCGAAAGAATCACAGACATCAAAAACAACTCACCAAACATGAAATATATTATACTCATAATAACACTTACTCTTACACTCGTCACTGTACAGGCTCAAAAGACCGACACCATCAAACGCCAAACACTCAACGAGGTACAGGTGAAAAGTACAGCCACAGGAGTATCACGCCTCGGCGGTGCTGAGAACGGCACCGTTATGGGACAGGAGGAGCTGTTTCGTGCCGCCTGCTGCAACCTAGGCGAGAGTTTTGTGGCAAACCCCAGCGTGGATGTGAACTACAGCGATGCCGCTGTAGGAGCTAAACAAATCAAACTGCTGGGACTGAGTGGACAATACGTACAGATGCTTATCGAAGGGCTGCCTACCTTTGCCGGAGCAGCAACGCCCTACGAACTAGGTTATGTGCCTGGCGCATGGATGCAGAGCATCTCGGTGAGCAAGGGTGCCGCATCGGTGAAGAGCGGATTCCAGAGCATCACCGGCCAAATTGACGTAGAATATATCAAACCCGACAAAGAACAAGGCATCGACCTAAATCTATACACCGACAGCCGACTTAAGACAGAGGGAAACGCAGTAGCCAGACTGCACCTGAACAAATACCTCAGTACCGAGTTACTACTGCACGGAGAGAAAGACTGGATGCACCACGATGCCGACAACGACGGCTGGCACGATTACCCAGGCATCAGCCAACTCCATTTCCAGAATCGATGGAAATACCGTCGAGGTCGATATATCTTCCACGGCGGTGTGGGTATGGTGAAGGAGAATCGCGACGGCGGACAGCTGGCAGACTTTACGGTCAATCCTTATCGGGTGCTGCTGGACGCACAACGCTACGAGGCATATATGAAACACGCCCTACTGCTGAACAAGGAACACAACACCAATATTGCACTCATGGCCAATGCTTGCCTGTATGACCTTGACGGCACTTTTGGAGCCAAGCTCTACAATGTAACGCACAAAGACCTGCATACGAAACTGATATTCGAGCACGAGTTCAACGACCGTCATCAACTCTCCACTGGGCTGAGCCTGTGGCGACAGGGCCGCGACGAAGCGTATATGCCATTCTCTACGTGGAGGGGCGAGAAAGAGTCTTGGATGGAAAGCATACCTGGAGCATACGCAGAATACACCTTCAAGCCCAACTATCGTTTCACTTTGATGGCAGGACTACGCGCCGACCACAGCAGTCGCTATGGCACATTCTTCACTCCTCGAATGCATCTGAAATGGATGGCAACGGACTGGGTGACGCTGCGCCTCGCTTCGGGCAAAGGCTACCGCACGCCCCACGCATTGGCAGAGTATCACTACCTTTTGGCATCGGGAAGGCAACTGATTATCGCCGCCGACCAAATGGAGGAGGCTTGGAATAATGGCATATCAGCCGCATTCTATATACCTGTAGGAGAGAACACCCTCAAGCTGAACGCAGAATACTACCATACTCATTTCCTCAACCAGATGGTGGTGGACTACGACAGCGACCCGACGAAAATACGATTGGTCAATCTCGACTGCCTCTCTTACTCCAACACCGTGCAGGTGGATGCCTCGATGGACTTTGACGAGGAGGAATGGGAGGTGATGGCAGCATTCCGTCTTAATGATGTGAAATGCACCTACAACGGGCAATTGATGGAGAAGCCACTGACCTCACGCTACAAAGGACTGCTCACCGTGGCATGGAAACCCTATATGGGACTGTGGAGAGTGGATGCCACCCTGCAACTCAACGGTGGTGGGCGCATGCCTACCCCCTACCTGCTTGAAGACGGCACTCTATCTTGGGATGCGACTTTCCCAGCATATCCACAACTCAACCTACAAATCACCCGTACTTTCCGCCACTGGTCATTCTACATCGGCAGCGAGAACCTTACCAACTACAAACAACCTCACCCCATAATCAACGTTTCTGATCCTTGGAGCGACACTTTCGAACCCACTATGATTTGGGGGCCAGTGCATGGCATCATGGCATACGCTGGCGCAAGAATCGAAATCAGACCCAGAAAGTAACCTTTACAACAAACAAATATACCTTTCAACCTTAAAAACCTAAAGATATGAAACAGATTCTCGTCATTCTAACGGCACTACTTATCGCCTTCGGTGGCAAAGAACTACGTGTGCTGACAGTCACCACAACCCCTGAAATGCATTGTCAAAACTGCGAAAAGAAAATCAAAGAGAACATCCGTTTTGAAGCTGGAGTTAAGAAGATTGAGACCAATCTAGAGAAACAACTAGTAGTCATCACCTACGACCCAGCCAAAACCGACAGCAAGAAACTGACCGAGGCTTTTGCCCAAATAGGCTATAGAATCAAGGTCATAAGCGATGAGCCAGCCACAACCAAGCATAAAACAAAGAAACGGGCATAACCTCACTCGCTATACTCAATCTCATCCTCGGCAGCGACATCGAGGCTCTCAAACTTTGTGTCGTATTCATACACGCGGTGTAAGTGTTGCAATTGTCGTTCCCGTATAGCCTCTTCCACCTTATCGGCACATTCCGACAAATGCTTTCTCACTTCACTTTCCCAGAATCGAAGCACCGTCCACCCCATTATGCGGAGTCGCAAGTTCACTCTATGGTCACGAGCCATGTTGCGTTCTATCTTGGAATACCAAAAATCGCGGTTGCTCTTTATCCGCTGCCGCTCTTGCTGCCAGTTGCGCCCATGCCAAAACTCGCCATCAACAAACACCGCCACCTTGCGACTCTTGAAACAGATGTCAGGACTGCCTGGCACCGTTCGCACATTCTTGCGATAGCGATAGCCTCTACGCCACAGCTCCCGTGCCAGCATCCGCTCGGGCTGGGTGCCGTTGCTGCGATTGCCCTGCATACAGCGTCGCCGCTGCTCGGGAGTGAGGTGGTCGACCATGGGAAATTGAGAATTGAGATTCAGTGACCAGTGACCAGTGATACGAGCGCATTCTTGTCACTGGTCACTAAATTAGACTAATGAAGGTTGCAGCCATTTTCACTTTTCACTTCCCTAATTGCTTTGCAAAGCTGGTCAGGGCAAGAGGTAGTCTTCCAACCGCAACGGATGCCTTCCAAGCGGTTCAAAACATCCTCCACTTTCATCCCTTCTACCAGGCGACCTACGCCTTGCGTGTTGCCGTCACAGCCACCAATAAACTGAACATTATGCAACTTGCCGTCAACGATTTCAAATTCTATCGCCTCACTGCATGTTCCCTGGGTTTGATAGGTGTATTTCATCTTATTCTAGTTTTTTCTAGTATTTCTAGAGATTCTAGTTGTACTAGTTTTTCTTAACTAAACAGTTCTCTAAAGGCTTCTTCTATAACGCTCACCGTGACGATATTGATATTGTATCGCTTGCGGTCGACGCTTTTGGCATCGTACTTTGAGACGAATATGCGTTCGAATCCCAGCCTATCGGCTTCGCTGATACGCTGTTCTACTCGGCTTACAGGTCGCAGTTCACCACTTAAGCCTAGCTCGGCTGCAAAACAAATGCGAGGCGAGATAGGCATGTCCACATTGCTGCTGAGGATGCTGCATGCCACAGCCAAGTCGGTGGCAGGGTCGTTGACGCGGATGCCGCCTGCCATGTTTAGGAACACGTCCTTAGCACCCAGTTTGAAGCCACAACGTTTCTCCAATACGGCCAGCAACATATTCATGCGCCGCATATCGAAGCCGTTGGCGTTACGTTGGGGGGTGCCATAGACAGCGGTACTTACGAGCGACTGTGCTTCAACAAACATCGGGCGCGCCCCCTCTAATGTGGCAGCAACAGCCGCACCACTCAGTTCCTCGTCGCGATGGGATAGAAGCAATTCCGACGGATTGGGTACCTCACAAAGACCGTTACCCCGCATCTCGAAGATGCCTATCTCAGCAGTAGAGCCAAATCGGTTCTTCAACGTCCGCAAAATGCGAAAACCATAGTTCCTATCGCCCTCAAACTGAAGCACTGCGTCCACAATATGCTCCATCACCTTGGGCCCTGCCAGCGTGCCGTCCTTGGTGATATGCCCTACGAGCAACACGGGTACCCCGTTCTCCTTAGCATAGCGCTGAAACTGAGTAGTACACTCCCTAATCTGCGACAGGCTGCCAGCACCCGACTCGATAGCCTCGGTGCTCACGGTCTGAATAGAATCCACAATCAGCAAGTCGGGCTCCACCCCTGCCACATGCTCAAAGATGCGCTCCATCGAGGTCTCGCTCACCACATACAGCTCACCCTTCGCCTCCCCTACTCGGTCAGCACGCATCTTTATCTGTTCCTCACTCTCCTCGCCACTCACATACAATATCTTTCGGTCTGGAATGGCCATGGCGGTCTGAAGTAGCAGCGTACTCTTTCCGATGCCCGGCTCACCACCCAGCAGCAGCAAGCTGCCGGGTACGATGCCACCTCCCAGCACTCGATCGAACTCGGCACAGTGCGTAGGCATGCGCTGTGTCTCGCTATACACAACATGCTGAATCAACTTCGGTTGGCTAGTCTTGGCTGTAACTTTCTTCGAGCCCGTAGGGACTGTCGACCGCTGCACCACCTCCTCGTCAAAGGTGTTCCACTTGCCACAGGCAGGGCATTTGCCCAGCCAGCTGCTCGACTGGTAGCCGCACTCGCGACAGTAAAAGTATGTTCTTGATTTTGCCATAGTTCTTTATTTATCAATGAATGTCGCTAGCAAGTCGCTCTAATTAATGTCGCCGGCGACTCGCCGGTTCAACAAGTTGCACAACTCCCGCGGCTTCATCGTTAGTCCCGATGCCGCGATGTTCTCCTGCGCACCCACCATCCCTATATTCAGGCGTCGCACAGCGCGTCCCATCTTCGAAGCGTCCTGCAACCTGCGCTGCTCCTCCTGTTTATCGAAATGCACAGCTATAAACTCCTGCCCACTCATTTGTGTCAATTTAAACCTCTTCACCTCATCAAATCGGTATTCCGACCGTCTCCACAATGCCGTACACACTACCTTGTCGGCCATTACCACTACCGCCGGTCGTCCCAACAATCGCTCCCACAACGCCACCAACGGAAAGAACAAAGTCATTAATCCAAAAAATATCAGAGCAAACCAAAACCTCCAATCCCCTCTCAAAGCGGGGTCATCAACAATGAGCCACACAAACAGCCCCACAAACCCCAGCGACACCAATATCGCCCACCATATCCTCCCTCCCCACGGAGTATGGTATATTCTAACGTCTTCCATATATTAAAAATCGTCAACCACTTTATCCACACGGTACAGTTTGTCGCCACGGTGTAGCGGCTCGGTGGTCTTGACGCTGAACACGTTGCCTTGACCTACCTCCTCTACCGATTGGGCACTGTCGCCCAGCCGCAGTTCCGCCACCGTGGCGCGGTACACGCCGGTGGTCTGCCCTATCACCATCAGGTCTTCACCCACATGCAGGTGCTCGGCGGTCTCAATCTTCATCTCTGCCACTTGTGGGCGGGTGTAATAGTTGGTCACCTTACCCAGATAGACCTTGTTTTCGGTAGCCTGTGAGCCATATCGCTCGCTCCATTCGCCCATCTTACGACCTAGATAATAGCCGTCCCAGAAGCCGCGGTTGAACACCGTACGCAGCCGTTTGGTCCACTCAGCAATCCTGTCCTGAGTATAGCTGCCGTCGGCCACCGCCTGCACGGCCTCCTTGTAGCACTCCACCACCGTCTTCACATAGTCGGCACTCCGTCCCCTTCCCTCAATCTTTAGCACCCGCACACCTGCCCTCACTATCTTGTCCAAAAAACCGATGGTACACAAATCCTTGGGCGACATAATATATTTGCCACTCACCACCAGCTCAGTGTCGCTCTCTAAGTCCTTGACCAGATACTCACGGCGACACAGTTGCAAGCAGGCACCCCGATTGGCACTATAGTTATATTCATCGAGGCTTAGGTAGCACTTGCCGCTGACACTCATGCACAACGCCCCATGGGCAAACACCTCCACCTGCACCAATTCGCCTCGCGGTCCTCGAATGTCGTTGTCGCGGATAAACTGCGTAATCTCCGCCACCTGTCGCAAAGGCAGTTCGCGTGCCGTCACCACCACATCGGCCCACTGGGCGAAGAAGCGAACTGCCTCCACATTCGATATGTTGCACTGTGTGGAGATATGTACCTCCACCCCGATGCTGTGAGCATAGGTTATCACCGCCATGTCGCTAGCTATAATGGCACTTATGCCTGCCTCCTTAGCGGCTTGCAACAATGCCCGCATTTCCTCCAGCTCATGGTTATATATTATCGTGTTTACCGTCAGATAGGTGCGAACTCCTGACTTTTGGCAAATGTCGGCAATATGTTGCAAGTCCTCCACCGTGAAGTTGGCCGCCGAACGTGAACGCATATTCAAATTCCCCACACCGAAATACACGGCATCGGCTCCCGCCTGCAACGCCGCAGACAAACTCTCGTACGACCCCACTGGAGCCATGATTTCTATCTTGTCCATCTTTCTTATTATCTCAAGTGAAAAACTAATCCATCGTCCCCCAACCATCCACACCTTCGCCTTACGTCACGGGACTCTTGTCAATTAGTTTTCAGTGATTTTTACTACAATTATTATTCAAACATATAACCATTATGAATCTGCAAAAATACGAAAAAAAAGCCATATTTCATCAGATTTGCATAAGTAATGCCTATATCACATGTCAAAACCCACATTCCAGCCGCACCACCCGTTTTTCGCTCTCCGATGCGAATATCGATTGACAAGCGATAGATTAAGGAGCGGCCAAAGGGTATAGGCAAGGCTTACACACCCCTGTCCCTCACTGATGTGATATCCTAAAAACGCTTGATTTTTTTTAATTATATAGGGGTAGTTTAAGGACACAAATGAAGGACTGTAGAGGAGTATAGGAAGAAATAATATCGGGATGTGAATTTTTTTTTGTAATTTTGCAGCGGAAATAAAATAAGATGATATTGCATATATGAGTGAAAGAAACCATCGTAAACGCCCAATACTCAAGAGGGTGACCACGAGAAGGGAGAGACAGACCGCCATCCAACTGCCTGTGGTAGGCACCGTGATTAAGGCTGTGGCGGAGATTAGCAGCATCCCCACCGGAGCCAAACAACGATTCACCCAGCCGGTGAATGCCCAACGACGCGAACTGCGCAAACTATTGCGCCGCGCACAGAACACTGCCTTCGGACGGAAATACCACTTTGGACTCATACTTCGCTCACGCAACATGGTGGAGGCTTATCGCCGCCTTGTGCCCGTATTCGACTACAACAAGATGCACGACGAATGGTGGTACCGCAACCTAAAAGGTGAACGCGACGTGGC
>JAEEGH010006106.1_pt1 | contig 29695 bp, 27 predicted proteins | sample 9134181 | NCBI WGS metagenome assembly JAEEGH01 (sample SAMN16246544, study PRJNA631951) | gut metagenome | biome: gut microbiome; feature: rumen; material: DP-attached | host: Bos | place: Iran: Karaj | collected 2018-10 | reverse complement strand
CCGTTTGTGCGCGGGCGGGAGTAGGCTTCCAGGGAAGTCTTCCTCACCACGCCGTTGCGGGTGACCATCATGATGTAATTGCTGTTTATGAATTCCTCATCCTTGAGGGTCTTTACATTGAGGTATGCCCTCACGGAATCATCCGAATCTATCATGAGGATATTCTGGATGGCGCGGCCCTTGCTGGTGCGGTTGCCTTCCGGAATCTCATATACCTTGAGCCAGTAGCACTTGCCCTTCTGGGTGAACAGCAACATTGTGCTGTGGGTGTTGGCAATATAGATGTGCTCGATGAAGTCTTCGTCGCGCGTGGCGCTGCCCTTGCTGCCCACGCCGCCGCGGTTCTGGGTGCGGAATTCGGTGAGGGGGGTGCGCTTGATGTAACCCAGGTGGGAAATGGTGATTACCTGGTCTTCGTCGGCGTAGAAGTCTTCCGGGTTGAATTCATCTTCGGAGAGGGTGATTTCCGTGCGGCGAGGGTCTGCGTAGCGGGCCTTAAGGTCCATAGTTTCCGACTTCACCACATTGAACTGTTCCTCCACGCTGCCCAGGATCTGGTTGCAGCGGTCGATGAACTTCATGAGTTCATCGTATTCGTTCTGGAGTTTTTCACGCTCCAAGCCGACCAGCTGACGCAGGCGCATTTCCACGATGGCGGCAGCCTGTACATCCGTGAACTGGTAGCGGTCTACCAGCATCTGACGGGCTTCGTCGATGCTCTTGGCTTCGTAGCGGATGATGTGGACAATCTCGTCGATGAGGTCCATGGCCTTCAGGAGACCTTCCAGGATGTGGGCCCTCTTCTGGGCTTTGTCCAGTTCGAACTTCGTGCGGCGCACCACAACCTCGTGGCGGAACTCCACGAAGCACTGGAGGATTTCCTTCAGGCTGAGGGTGCGGGGACGGCCCTTCACAAGGGCGACGTTGTTGAACGAGAAGGAACTCTGCAGCGGAGTGTACTTGAACAGGGTGTTCAGCACAACGCCGGAATTCACGCCCTGCTTGAGCCTGATTACGACGCGGATGCCTTCACGGGAACTTTCGTCGTTGATGTAGGAGATGCCCTCGATCTTCTTGTCTTCTGCCATCTGGGCAATCTTCTCGATCATCTCCCGCTTGTTCACCATGTACGGGATTTCCGTGACCACGATGGTTTCACGGCCCTTTTCATCCACTTCGATTTCCGTCTTGGAACGGATTACAACCCTGCCGCGCCCGGTTTCATAGGCTTCCTTGATTCCGCTGCGGCCCATTACGATACCGCCGGTGGGGAAATCCGGGCCCTTGATGTACTGCATCAGTTCGTCAGTGGTGATTTCCGGATTGTCTATGTATGCGCAGATTGCGTCGCAGCATTCACTGAGGTTGTGGGGAGCCATGTTCGTTGCCATACCAACGGCAATACCGGCCGCGCCGTTAAGCAGCAGCAGCGGAGCCTTGGTGGGGAGCACGGTGGGCTCTTCCAGGGTGTCGTCGAAGTTCAGCGTCATGTTCACGGTGTCCTTGTCCATATCTGCCAGGACATCCTCCGACATTTTCTCCAGTTTGGCTTCCGTGTAACGCATGGCCGCTGGTGAATCGCCGTCCATGGAACCGAAATTGCCCTGGCCCCATACGAGGGGATAGCGCTGGTTCCACCACTGGCCCAGACGCACCATTGCGTCGTACACGCTGGAGTCTCCGTGGGGGTGATACTTACCCATGACGTCACCCACGATACGGGCGCTCTTCTTGGTTTGGCCGCCGTAGCGCACACCCATTTCGTTCATGCCGAACAGAACGCGGCGCTGGACGGGTTTGAGGCCGTCACGGGCGTCCGGGAGGGCACGGGACACGATGACAGACATCGAATAGTCGATGTATGCCGAGCGCATTTCGTGGTCTATCTCCACAGGCTGAATGAGACCCGTGGGTTTCTCCTCTTCAATCAGATTTTTTTCTTCGTTATTATCCATATTTTCAACTAAATTCCGTTGTATGCCATAAGCATACAAAGTTAATCAAAAATACGGAAAAATGAAAGAAAAAAGTGATTATTCTTCACCCCAGGAAGCGGGCCATGAAGTATCGGCAGTTCCGGACATTTCCACCATGGCGGCATGAGCCTCCTCGCGAAGCCTGTCCACCTCCTGTTTCTTGCGTGCAGACCGGTCCACAAGGATGGGCTTACCCACGTGCAGAGTGGCGCAGGGAAGGGATTTCGGGCCGAAAAGACGGTACAGTCCCTTGCGCTCGCGGAAGGTTATGGCAAAGGGAATCACGGGGATGTCATACTTGTACGCCATGGCGAAAGCTCCCCTCTTGAAAGGCCTTATTGGAGTGTACCAGTTCCACCTCACGGCCTCCGGAAAAATGAGCATCCAGTCGCCCCTGCGATGATACTCGTCAAAGGCCTCGTTAAACGCCTTTAAACCGCCGGGAGTTTCCGGTACGGGAATTCCTCCCACATACTTCATGAACCAGCCCATTTTGCCGTTAAAATGCTTCGCGTACATGGGAATGCGCAGCACTGGGCGGCGGGTTGCCTGGTAAACGCTGAGGGCGTCGAAAAGATATACGTGATTGCACACGCACATCGCCCCGCCCTTGAGCTGTTTCTTATATCCACGGAGATTCTTCCGGCCCTCAATCCGGAGCCCGAAGTGGGTGAGGTTCCAGAAATCCGCCGCTATCCACTGGACGAACCAGCCCAGAAAGCGGTTCCATTTGTAGGTGAATGAGTTATCCAGATAGGGATAGGTCTCGTCGAACTGGTACTTCCCCTTCGAAGAGTCTTCCACCTCAACGGTGAGAAGCCTCTTGAAAGGGTCGTCCTTGGGATAGTCCATGCCCATGTCGGGCACATAGGGTTTATCGGGCATCAGCGCTTTTTAATGTTCGATATCTTCATTTCGGTGGAAACCCCGCCGAACTCTTCCAGCAGCATGTAGGTCATCAGACCGTCGGCCCTGTACTCTATGACGATGCGGGAATAACCCCTTGCAGCGGCCTTTTTGGCCGTGAGGGTTACGGTGCGGGCGCCGCCGGATTTATTCTTGGTCACAAGGTCTGCGTTATTCTCCGCGGCCACGGTTTCAACGTTGCCCGCGATGCAGTTAAGAAGCGTATTCTTGAGGTTACGCATCTGGGTATTGCGGGATGTATCCACGTCCATGGCGGTTCCGCCAAGGTCCGAACGGAGATAGGGACCGTCGATGATGAGATAGTCCCCGTCCGGGTCCGAGAAAATCATGGAAAGCTGGTCCGGAGCCGTGTAAGTGAGGTTACCCTTGCTCACGAAAGACTTTCCGGATGCCTTGATGGTCTTTGTCTGGACGAATGTGCCTTCTACTGTCTGTGCCGATGCGGCCGCCGCAATGGCCAGCGCCGCAATGAATGTAAATAATTTTCGCATAGCGCGCATTTCCAAGCAAAAAGGATACCACTATTTGAGGCTGACGACAATCTTGTCCTTCTCCAGCCCCACCTTCAGCGTCTTCACGGTCTCCTCCACGCCCTCCTTGGCCGCCTTGATCCTTTCCGTGATGATGTATTCCGATACCGGATCCTCGATATACCGGGTTACCGCCCTCTTCAGCGGACGGGCACCGTAGGCGGGGTCATAGCCCGCATCGGCCACGAAACGCTTTGCGGCGGGGGTTATGGTGAGCCTATACCCTGACTCCAGGGCGCGGATCCGCACATCGCGGAGCTCTATGTCGATGATGGACTCGATGTCCTGACGGTTGAGCGAGCGGAAGTACACGATTTCGTCGATACGGTTGATGAATTCCGGCGGGAAGGCCTTGCGGACGGCCTTGTCGATGATGGCCTGCCTGTCCGCGACCATATCCTTGCCAGCGGTGGCAAAGCCGATTCCGGGGCCGAATTCGGCCACTTCCCGGCTCCCCACGTTGGAAGTCATGATCACGATGGTGTTCTTGAAGTCTATGGTGCGGCCGTTGGAGTCCGTGAGGCGGCCTTCGTCCATCACCTGCAGCAGCAGATTGAAGATGTCCGGATGGGCCTTTTCGATTTCGTCCAGCAGAACGACGCAGTACGGTTTGCGGCGGACCCTTTCGCTGAGCTGGCCGCCCTCTTCGTATCCCACGTATCCGGGAGGCGCGCCGATGAGCCTGGAGACGCTGTGCTTCTCCATATATTCACTCATGTCGATGCGCACGATATTGTCCTCCGTGTCGAAGAGATACTCCGCAAGGGAGCGTGCAAGGCGGGTCTTACCCACGCCGGAAGGGCCCAGGAAGAGGAATGTGCCGATGGGCCTGTGCGGGTCCTTCAGGCCGGCCCGGCCCCTCTGGATTGCACGGCATACGGTTTCCACGGCCTGGTCCTGGCCGATGATGCGGCCTTCCAGGCGGCGTTTCATCTTCACCAGGCGGTGGCCTTCCGACTCGGCAACTTTGTTCACGGGAATGCCCGTCATCTTGGAAATCACCGTGGCGATATCTTCATCCGTAACCACGGAAGAACCGCTCTGGACACCCGTTACCTGAAGCCTTACCATGGAACCGGCCTCGTCTATTGCGTCGATGGCCTTGTCCGGCAGGGAACGGTCCGCCACATAGCGGTTGGTGAGGCGTACGGCGGCCTCGATGGCTTCCGGAGTATATGTCACGTGATGGAATTCCTCGTAATGCGGCTGCAGGCTCTTCAGAATCTCGATGGACTGGCCAACGGTAGTGGGCTCAATCACCACCCTCTGGAAGCGGCGGTCTAGCGCGCCGTCTTTCTCCACGATCTTGGTAAACTCGTCCATAGTGGTTGCGCCGATGCACTGGATTTCTCCGCGTGCAAGGGCGGGCTTGAGCATATTGGCGGCATCCAGGCTGCCGGCGGCACCGCCGGCGCCGACGATGGTGTGGATTTCGTCGATGAACAGGACAATGTCCGGATTCTCCCTGGCTTCATCCAGGATGGACTTGATGCGTTTTTCGAAATCGCCCCTATACTTGGTGCCGGCCACCACGGAGGCGATGTCCAGCGACAGGATGCGCTTCTTGGCAACTACCGGTGAAATGGTCCCGGCGGCTATCTTGAGGGCGATTCCTTCGACGATTGCCGATTTTCCCACGCCCGGCTCGCCCAGCAGCATGGGATTGTTCTTCTTGCGCCTTCCAAGTATCTCGATAACCCTTTCTATCTCATGCTCGCGGCCCACCACCGGGTCCAGCTTGCCCTCGCGGGCGGCGCGGGTGATGTCGTAGGCAAACTCCTCGATGTCCAGAGCGTCGTCCTGAGCGGCCTCCATGAGGCCTTCCGCCGGCTGCTCCTCATCGTCGTCCTCTTCTTCCTCCTGGGCGGGGCGAAGGAGGCCTTCATCCTCGAAATAGGCCAGCATGCGGCCGTAGTCCACGCCGTTGGAGCGGAGGAAAACCTGGCCGTAGCTGTCCGTGGTGCGGCAAAGGGCCAGCATCAGGTGCTGGGAACCGGCCGCCTCGCTCTTCATCCTGGACGCCTCCATCACGGTGATGCTCAGCACGTTCTGGGCCTGACGGGAGAAATTGATGTTGTCTATCTGTTCGTACGGAATGCTCTCTCCGGTTTGGATGCGGGAGTCTATATAGGCCTTCAGGTTCGAAGGCTCCACGCCCAAAGCCTGGATGGCCTTGAAGGCGGCATTATCCTCATGACGGATGATTCCCAGAAGGAGATGGTCCGGGCCGATGCCGTAGCTGCCGGTTCTCATCGCCTCTTCGCGGGAGTACTTGATAATTCCGTTAAGTTCTTCTGATACTTGTAATTGCATATTAGAGAGGGTTTTTATTATCGTTTCCCGCACGGCGGAAGTCCATGCCGGCAAGGATGGAGCCGGCCCCGTCCGTATCCGGGCGGTCCCCCACCACCACGCACTCCGACGGTTCTACCCCGAGTGCATCGGCAATAAATAGGAAGGGGGCCTTGCAGGGCTTGAGCCCACCGGCCTTGGGTGCGTCCACCACCAGATCGGCCCAAGAGGGATCGAAGCCGATGGCCTGGAGTTTCTCGTTCACAAAGCCGTAATCCGACAGTACCGCCACCTTGATCCCCCGCCGGCGAAGATCAAACACCGCGTCTTTCACCCAGGGGCGGATATGGTAGTGTTTCTTCAGTATCCGCACCGTATCCGGCATATAGGAGCCGAAATACCAGTCCCGGGACACTCCGCCGCTGAAGAAAGCATCATAGAATGCCTCCTCGGTGGGGAAAGCCTTGCCGCGAAGAGCGTTGCGAAGCTTTCTCTCACGGGCAAGCATGCCCAGCCTTCCCCGCATCAACTCCTTGAAGATGAGGCGGGGAATAAGTCCGGTACGGGCATACAGAGTGCCGTCGAGGTCGAAGATTACAGCCTTCACTCTTTGACGAGTTTTTTGAATTTGGCGTGACGCTTCTCGTCCTGGAGAAGGAGCTGGAGTTTGAACTGGCCGTCACGCGCGCCTTCAGCGATGCATTCTTCCTTGAATTTCTCGAACGACTCTTCAACAAGACGGTACGGCAGGGGTTCCTTGAGTCTCAGGGAATCGCGCTTTGTCTTGTATTCGATATTGGTTCGCATGAGGATCTGGTCCACCTCCTTGTTGAAAGCCTCCGCCTGCTCCTGGGTAACTTTCTGATCGGCAAACTCATAGTAGAAGCGGTATCCAAGGATATCAAGGTCTGCGAAGCCGATGAAGAAGCGAACGCCCAGGCCGGTTTTCTTTTCCGCCTCGCGAACAGCCTCGATGAACTGGCGTTCGTGGAGTTTCTCGCCGGTGAGGGTGACGATTCCGTTCACCTTCTGAATCATATGCACGGTAGGAGTGGCGCCGAAGCAGGGACCGGCCTCCAGAAGGTCGTTCATATTGTAGCGGTACAGGCCTGCGAATGTTGTCACATAAGGGCAGTAGCGCTTGCCCTCTTCCAACTCATGCAGCTGCAGGAAACGGGGTGAAGGATTGTCCAGATCTTTCTCCTCGATGAACTCATAGTAGTGGAAATGAGGGAAAAGAACCGTATTGAGTGTATCGTCCAGAACCAGGCCGAAGCGGCATTCCGAGCTGAAATAGCCGAACTCCTGATGAAGCATGCCTTCCGGGAAGGAATTCGCGAACTTGTCCAGATACACTTTGGTATTGCCGCACTTCCAGGTGTTCAGGATCTGGAGATTGGGCCAGTAGTGCTTGGGAAGCACGGTGCCGTATTTTTCCTTAAGGGCGCGAAGATGCGCCGCGCGTTTGGGATTGGGTTTGAGGCAGGCCTCAAGCTCCTTGCGGATTTCCGGGTCGATGACCACCTTCTCCGACAGGGTACCCTTTTCGATATCGTCTACATACTCGTCGTAGAAGCGGTTCACGTTGTTCTGGAGTTCCACGATGGTGGAAGGATTGGCCGTTACGATGAGGGTTATGTCCTGCTCGATGCCCATGCGCATGAGCACATAGTAACGGGCATTGTAATCCGCAATGGAATACACGCACTGGGGGTTGGAATACAGGGCCTTCACAAAGCCGGGGCAGTCCCTCTGGGTTACACCGGAAACGCTGCCGAACATGGTTCCGTCCGGGGCTTCTCCCTCCTTCACCTTACCCACGATGGAAAGGATCTTGCCGGAGAACACCTTGTGGCGGTTCTTGATGAAGTTGAACAGCCACACTTTGGTCATTTTTCCGTAAACGCTGTCCAGATATTCACGGGTGATGGGGATCCACTTGGGCTCGGAAGTGGTTCCGGAAGTGGTTGCGTAAAGGACGGGCTTTCCGGGGAAAAGGATATCCGCCTCGCCGTTTTTATGGCGTTCCACGTAGGGTCTGAGATCCTCGTAGTCGATGGGCGGCACTTTTTCCTGATAGCGCCTGTAAAGTTCATTGTCGTCCCCTGCCTCGAGTATCCACGCGAAATCGTGTTCGCGGCCGAAGACAGTGTCTTTGGCATAGGAGAGGATTGAACGAAGTGTCTTTTCTGATGATTTCCGCGGGTTGCGGGTTGCTTTCTTGAGATTAAGGTACTGAATACCTCCGGCCATTCCCAGGAGGGTATTCGCCACAATCATTCCTTTCAGTTCCATTAATTGATTAAGTGTTTATATTGTTGACATTCTGTCCACGCAGAGTTCAACGAGTTTGCGGATGGCGGGTTTATAGTCCGGATTCGAGCTCTGGAGGTAGCGGTTTGCGATTGCGCAGCAAACGGTTACGGCGTTGTGGCCGAGCTGGGCGGCAAAGCCTGCCAGCGGCGAGCTTTCCATCTCGAAGTTGGTGATGCGGTAGTCTTGGTCGTCCGCAGAGAAGCGGAAGGACTCGATCTTCTCCAGCATGTCCGGCATTGCAAGTGGCATGCGAACTACCCTGCCCTGGGGGCCGTAGAAGCCGGGGGCCGATATGGTTACGCCCTTCACGGTTACGTCTTTCAGAAGCTCGATCATTTTCGGGCTGGCCTTCACGAAATAGGGGCTGGGGAGATTGGGATCCCAGTCCATGTGCTTCTTGAAATCCGCCTCCACCTGGGGGATGGTAACCTTTTCCCTGTTGCCATACCAGTTCATCACGCCGTCGAAGCCCACGGAAATGTGGGAGAGGATATATGCCCCAAGGGGAATATCCGCATGCAGCGCACCGGATGTGCCGATACGGAGGATATTCAGGGCCTTGTGCTCGGGCTTAACCTCGCGGGTTTTGAAATCCACGTTTGCCAGGGCATCCAGCTCCGTCATCACTATGTCTATATTGTCCGGGCCGATGCCGTGGGAAAGCACGGTGATGCGCTTTCCGGCGCGTTTTCCGGTTACTGAGACAAATTCCCTGGAAGCATGGCGGAATTCGATGTCCGTAAGATATTCGGCCACCATGTCCACCCTGCCGGGATCGCCCACTAGTATCACATTGTCGGCAAGTTCTTCGGGTTTCAGATGGATGTGGAAAGCGGAGCCGTCGCCGTTGATGATGAGTTCAGATTCGGGAATTCTCATAATTTCTTGTGTTTTTATGTGAACTAACAAATATAGCATTTTTGGCGCACTTTTCCTATATTTGCAGAAATTTTTACACCATGTGGCAGAGAATTCAAACCTTATATCTGGCAATATCGGCAGTGCTTATCGCAGTGCTTCTTTTCGGAACCGCATACGTTCCCGTGGGCGGGGGTGAACCCGTGCGCTACATCGCCCTGCAAAGCCCCTGGTTCGGCATACTTCTGGGAATCATCGCCCTGATGATTTTTATAGCCCTCATCGCCTTCAAGGTGAGGATCCTGCAGATGCGGATGAGCACCCTGTCGGCCCTCGTGGCCCTTGGCGCGCAGGGCTGGCTTGCCTTCCTGTACTTCACCATGGAAGGCGTGGTGTTCAAGTGGACGGTTATCTTCCCCCTCGTTATCTGTATATCAAATATCCTGGCAGCAAGGGGTTGCTACCAGGATCAACTCATGGTGGAGGCCGCTACGCGAATCCGCGATTCACGCAGGAAACGCCGCCGCTAGCCTTCGTATTTGCGGAATGCCACGCAGGCATCGTGTCCGCCGAATCCCAGGGAATCTGAAATCGCAAGCGTGAGCGGAGCCTTTACGGCTACGTTCGGGGTGTAATCCAGGTCGCACTCCGGGTCCGGCGTGTCCAGATGGATGGTGGGAGGGCAGATGCCTTCGCGAAGCGCCATGATGGCGGCGATGGCCTCTGCGGCGCCCGCGGCGCCGAACATGTGGCCGGTCATGCTCTTGGTGGATGAGATGTGCGCCTTGTAGGCGAAGTCTCCGAGAGCAAGCTTGTAGGCCAGGGTTTCAGCGGCGTCGTTCAGCCTGGTACCTGTTCCGTGTGCATTGATGTAGAGGCAGTCCTTTGCGGGGTCGAAACCGGCTTCCTGAAGGGAAAGCTCGATTGCACGTGCCTGAGTGGTGCCGTCCGGGCGCGGTGCAGTTGCATGGTATGCGTCGCAGGTGTTGCCGTAGCCCACGATTTCAGCAAGGATGTTGGCTCCGCGCGCAAGGGCGTGGTCCAGTGATTCGAGCACAAGCACGCCTGCGCCGTCGCCGATCACGAAGCCCTGGCGGTTCGCGTTGAACGGAAGGGATGCGTAATCCGGGTCTGTCGAAGGCGACAGGGCCTTTGCATTTGCAAATCCGGCGACTCCGAGTGGAATCGAAGCGTGCTCGGTACCGCCTGCAAGGATTGCATCGGCATATCCGTGACGGATGGCCCTATAAGCCTCTCCAATGCAGTGGGACGATGTTGCGCAGGCCGTGACGATATCAAGGCAAGGGCCCTTGGCGTTGTTGCGGATTGCAACATGGCCGGCCGCGATATTGGAAATCATGGTGGGGATGAAAAGCGGGGAAATCCATCGGCCCGACGGCTCCTCGATCATCTTCACGGTCTCGCGGTATTGGATTTCAAAACCGCCGATTCCGCTTCCCACGTATACGCCAAGGCGGAACGGGTCTATGTTGCCTTCCCCATCGTCGGTGGAGCGGAGGCCGCTCATTTCCATTGCCTCTTTGGCAGCTGCGATAGCGAAGAGGACGAAGTTGTCCTGTTTGCGCACGAAGGCCTTTTCCATGCCATAGGACTCGGCATCGAATTCCTTCACCTTTCCGGCAATTGTAACGTTCACGTCCTTGAATTCCTCAACGTGCACGATACCGTTCACACCGGCCTTGAGATTCGACCAGTATGTATTAAGGTCTTTTCCAACGGATGAGATGATTCCCATCCCGGTAATAACTACTCGTTTAGGTTCCATATCATTCATGAGTTTCGAGGCGCCTCTGAGCCACTGCCTCCCACTTGGTGCCGGGGCGGCCGTAATTGGCATAAGGGAAAATGGAGATGCCTCCGCGGGGAGTGAAGAACCCCGTAACTTCTATATATTTAGGATCCATAAGTTTAATGAGATCCTTCATAATGGTGTTCACGCAGTCCTCATGGAAGTCTCCGTGGCTGCGGAAACTGAAAAGATACAGCTTGAGGCTCTTGGATTCCACCATTTTCACGTCCGGCACATAGCTGATGCGGATTTCCGCGAAGTCCGGCTGGCCGGTGATGGGGCAAAGGGTGGTGAATTCCGGGCAGTTGAACCTTACCCAGTAGTCGTTTTCCCGGTGAGCGTTCTCGAAGGTTTCCAGAACCTCCGGAGCGTAATCCTGGCTGTAGCGTGTTTCGTGCCCCAGCGCCTTGAGATCTTTGGGATTGCGTGCCATGACTTATTCTCCTGCTTCTTTGAGCCTTTCCGCATTTTCGGCAATCTGCAGCTGGTCTATGCACTCCTGGATGTCTCCGTCCATAAAGACGGGAAGGTTGTACATGCTCCAGCCAATGCGATGGTCTGTTACGCGGCCCTGGGGATAGTTGTACGTGCGGATCTTGGCACTGCGGTCTCCCGTGGACACCATAGTCTTGCGTTTGGCTGCAATGCTGTCCAGATACTTCTGGTGTTCCATATTATATACGCGTGAACGCAGTTCCTCCATAGCCCTGTCCAGGTTCTTCAGCTGCGAGCGCTCTTCCTGGCACTGGACAACGATGCCGGTGGGGATATGGGTGAGACGCACTGCGCTGTAGGTTGTGTTCACGCCCTGTCCGCCGGGGCCCGATGCACAGAACAGGTCCTTGCGGATATCATTGGGATTCAGCTCGATGTCGAATTCGCCGGCCTCCGGAAAAACGGCCACCGATGCGGCCGATGTCTGGATGCGGCCCTGGGTTTCCGTCTGGGGAACCCTCTGCACGCGGTGAACGCCGGATTCGTATTTCATGATGCCGTAGACACCATCCGTAGAAGACGAAAGCTTGAACACAATCTGCTTGAAGCCGCCTGCCGTACCGGGTGCCTGGTCGCTGATTTCCAGCTTCCAGCCCTTCTGCTCCGCGAAATGCTGATACATGCGGAACAGGTCCCCCGCGAAGATAGCCGCTTCGTCGCCGCCGGTGCCGCCGCGGATTTCCACCATGGCGTTCTTGCCGTCGTCCGGATCTGCCGGGATAAGAAGGAGCTTGATGTTCTGCTCCATGTCCGGAATCTTTGGTTCCAACTCCGCAAGCTCCTCACGGGCCATTTCCTTCAGGTCCTCATCCTTTTCGTTCATGAGGATATCCTTGGCCTGGGCCATCTCGTCCAGAGTGCGCTTGTACTCCAGACCGGCCGCGATAATGGGCTGCAGCTGCTTGTAGTCCTTGTTCAGCTGAACGAACTTCTTCATGTCCGCGATAACCTCCGGGTCCGCGAGCGATGCTTCCAGCTGTTTGTATTTGTCCTGAAGGCTTAAAACTTTCTCCAGGAGCGTATTCTCTGCCATAACTCTTATTTACAATAAGGGCGCAAAGATACGCATTTTTTTCCGTTCGGCAAAATTGCTATCTTTGCAACCGTTATGCATACAAAACAGGAGAAACTGGCAGCGTTCGAGAGGCTGCTGGACATAATGGACAAGCTGCGGGAGCAGTGCCCGTGGAATGCCGCGCAAACATTCGATTCAATCCGCCGCCTCACCGAAGAAGAGGTTTACGAGCTAAGCGACACCATCATGGAGGGAGACCGCCAGGGAACCGCCAAGGAGATCGGGGATCTGCTCTACCACATGGTGTTTTATGCCCGCATGGGGCAGGAAGAAGGCGCATTCGACATTGCCGACAGCATCAACAAAGTGTGCGACAAGATGGAGTTCCGTCACCCGCACGTGTTTGGGCCCGATGCCGGCAAGGCCACATCGGCAAAGGAAATCGCGGACACCTGGGAACTGGTGAAAGCCAAGGAAAAAGGCGGCAACAAGCGCGTGATGTCCGGCATCCCCAAATCCATGCCAGCCCTCCTGAAGGCCCTTTCCATGCAGGAAAAGGCCCGCGGCTGCGGCTTCGACTGGGAGAAGAAGGAAGACGTGTGGGCGAAAGTTCAGGAAGAGTGCTCGGAAACCGCCGATGCCATCGCCACCGAAGACCCTTCCAAAGTGGAAATGGAATTCGGCGACCTTCTTTTCACCATAATCAATGCGGCCCGCCTCTACGGCGTAGACCCCGAATCGGCCCTTAACCGAAGCTCGGAAAAATTCCGCCGCCGCTTCACCTATCTCGAAGAAAAAACCATCCGCGAAGGCCGCCTCCTTTCGGATATGACCCTCGCGGAAATGGATGCCATCTGGGACGAAGCCAAGGCCCGCGGCCTGTAAACCTTTCCTATGTTTTCGGTAAAGTAGCCTATTTGAGGAGGTTGCCGAGGATACTACGGGTGAGGGTGGAGGTGGCACTGCGGGTGGCGCTGTTGATCATCTTTTCGCCCATGGACGTCTTGGATTTGGTCTTTTTGCCTGTTACGGCGCCAGTCACGGAATTGGCAACAGTGGCGGCGGCAACGCCGGTGACGGCGGTGAGCACGGATTTGAGCACTTTGGAGCCGATGCCCTTGCCTTTCTTTTTCTCCTCCTCTTTTTTCTTCTTTTCGGCTTCCTTGGCTTCCGCTTCCGCAGCCTTTGCGGCGGCTTCTTCCTCCGCCATCTGCGCCTTCAGGGCTTCCGCCTCTTCGGTTGCCTTGGTGATTAACTCGTAGGCGCTTTCACGGTCGATGGGATGATCGTAGCGGCCGAACAGGCGGCTGCGGTGAATCACATCCGAGCGCTCCCCTTCCGAGATGGCGCCGATCTGGCTCAGCGGGAACAGGATCTTTGCACGCTCGACCACACGCGGGGTGCCCTTTTCGTCCAGAAGCGACACCAGTGCTTCACCGGTTTCCAGTTCAAGCAGAGTCTCATAAGTGTTGAACGCGGGATTGGCGCGGAAGGTATCCGCAGCCACTTTCACTGCCTTCTGGTCCTTGGGTGTGTATGCGCGGAGGGCGTGCTGCACGCGGTTGCCAAGCTGGCCAAGGATGCTCTCCGGAATGTCCGTGGGGCTCTGGGTGATGAAGTAGATACCCACTCCCTTGGAACGGATGAGGCGGATCACCTGCTCGATCTTGTCCACAAGTGCCTTTGAGGTATCCTCGAACAGCATGTGGGCCTCGTCGAAGAAGAACACCAGTTTGGGAAGATCCATGTCGCCCACTTCCGGAAGGGTGGCATAGAGTTCCGACATGAGCCACAGCAGGAAGGTGGAATAGAGCTTGGGCTGCAGCATGAGTTTATCGGCCGCAAGCACGTTCATGATGCCCTTGCCGCCTTCGCACTGGAGAAGGTCGTAGATATCAAAATCGGGCTCGCCGAAGAATTTGTCGCCGCCCTGATTCTCCAGCTGAAGAAGGGCCCTCTGGATAGCGCCAACGGAGGCCGATGTTACATTTCCGTAGGTTTCCGTGTACTCTGCAGCATTCTTGGCAACGAAGTTGAGCATGGCGCGGAGGTCTTTAAGGTCTATCAGCAGAAGGCCGTTGTCATCGGCCACCTTGAAGACAATGTTCAGGACGCCGGTCTGGACTTCGTTGAGCTCCAGAAGACGGCCAAGCATATCAGGGCCCATACGGGAAATGGTGCTGCGCATAGGGTGGCCCTGCTCGCCGTAAACGTCGAAAAAGCGAACGGGGCAGGCCTGGAATTTGGGATCCTGAATGCCGAATTCCGGCAGCCTCTTCTCGATGAATCCGCTCAGGCGGCCTTCCTTGGAGATACCGCTGAGGTCTCCCTTCATATCCGCCATGAAGCAGGGCACTCCCGCCTGGCAGAATGTTTCCGCAAGAACCTGCAGGGTTACGGTTTTGCCGGTGCCGGTTGCACCTGCGATGAGTCCATGACGGTTTGCCATCTTGCCCACCATCGAGATGGGGCCATTAGCTGAATGGGCAACATACAGCCCTCTTTCGTTATCTAACATAATAATTCGATTTTTAATAAGATGGTATGTCTCCAAAACTACGGACCAAAGGTCCTATCCCTCCCAAACAAGTTTGGGCCCCTCCCATTCACAAAGACATGGGCGTCTATGGTTTTGGAGACATACCATCTTATTTGTAATTATTTCTTGTATTTCCAAAGATAAAAAAGAAATGTGGAAATGGCAAATGCGGCGAGGCCGATGCCGGGGGCCGCCGCGGCGTTTATGCCGAAGCCCACTTTGTCCACCAGGATGAACGAGACGCTAACCGCCGTCATGAAGCAGGCAGGAACCAGAGTAATCAGATACCACATGCCCTTCTTGCTACGGGCAAGGTATACGGTGATGGTCCACAGGGTGAACACGGCAAGGGTTTGGTTGCTCCAGCCGAAATAGCGCCAGATTACGTTGAAGCCGTTTTCATTCGCAATGTTGAACCACAGCAGAAGGCCGGATGCAACGAAAAGCGGAACGGCGATAAGCAGGCGGTTGCGGATGGGTTTCTGGTCCAGGTGGAGGAACTCCGCGATGATGAGGCGGGCGCTACGGAATGCGGTATCGCCGGAGGTGATGGGAGCGGCAACCACGCCAAGGATCGCGAGCACTCCGCCCAGAAGGCCGAGCCATGCCCAGGATACGCTGGACACAACAGCGGGGGCCGATGCCGCCCCGTCCGAGCCCACCGCCGCGGCTCCGCCGTCGAAAAAGAACCACGACGATACGGCCGCCCAGATAAGGGCCACCAGGCCTTCGGTTATCATTGAGCCGTAGAATACCGGACGGCCCAGTTTCTCGTTTTTCATGCAACGGGCCATAAGCGGGCTCTGGGTTGCGTGGAAGCCGGAAATCGCCCCGCATGCAATGGTGATGAAAAGGCAGGGGAAGATGGGCTGCGCGCCGATTCCCGCCTTCTCGTTCCACCCTCCGAGGCCGTCCCACAGCTCCGGCAGCGAGGGCCACTTCACAAAGAGGCAAACCATAAGGGCCGCGGCCATGAACAGCAGCGCAAACGCAAACACCGGATAGATCCTGCCGATTATCTTGTCGATGGGAAGCAGCGTTGCCACCACATAATATGCAAAGATTATCAGAGCCCACACAATCATGGGTATTCCGCTGCAGAAGCCGGGCATCCCGTGAAGGATGATGGCCGGGCTGTACACGAACACCGTGCCCACCATAACCATAAGGAAGATGATGAACACCAGCATCACGTTCTTCGTACCCTTACCCAGGTATTTGCCCACCAGCTCCGGCAAGCCGGCCCCGCCGTTGCGCAGGGAAAGCATGCCGCTCAGATAGTCGTGAACGGCGCCGGCGAAGATACACCCCAGCACTATCCACAGATAGCTGGCCGGGCCGAACTTTGCGCCCATTATGGCGCCGAAGATGGGCCCCGTTCCCGCAATGTTCAGGAACTGGATCATGAACACCTTCCAGGTGGGCATCGCGATGAAGTCCACCCCGTCGGCCTTTTCAATTGCCGGAGTGGCCCGTTTGGGATCCGGGCCGAACACCTTCTCCACGAAGGCACCGTAAAGGAAGTAGCCCAGCACCAGGGCCGCGATGCTGATAAGGAAAGAAATCATTACTCAAAGAATGAAAAATGCACCCTTCCGTACACCCGCTCTTTGACGAAATGCGGATGCGACGTAAAGCTGTGCTCTCCCCCGTGCTCCAGAATGAAATAGCAGCCGGGGTGAAGGATGTCCAAAGAAAAGATGAGATCCGGAAGGCCGTCCAGGCCATCCAGGGCATAGGGCGGATCTGCGAACACAATGTCGAACTTTTCCCTGCAGATGGGCAGGAAATCGAACACATTGTCACGCACCATGGTAACGGCGTCCAGCCCGAGGCGGGCCGCCTCCGTTTTAATGAAAGATGCATTCTCGCGCGCCATTTCCACGCAATAGACACGTGCGGCGCCGCGGGAAGCGAACTCGAATGCGATGGAACCGGTTCCGCCGAAAAGGTCCAGCACTTTCAGATCCTGGAACTCGTACTCGTTGTCCAGAATGTTGAACAGGCCTTCCTTGGCAAAATCCGTGGTGGGACGCGCCTTGTAGCCTGCGGGGGGCTGGATTATCTTGCCTTTGCGGCTGCCTCCGATTATTCTCATAGGGGCTCCACTGCTTTGAAATAGCGGTACAGCGACATCTCTTCTTCCTCCCCAAGAGGCGATGCCACATACACCGTGGTAACCTCCGGATTAAGCTGGAACTGTTTCAGGGCCAGGAAGAGATAATACTGGGCAGTGGTGAAATCCGGCGCTTCATACCGATTCGCCAGCAGGAGATTCTTCCCCTGGGCAATCACCAGATGCAGGATTCCGCCCACATGGGCGATGTGCACCTTGTTGTACTCCGGATTCTTTTCCAGAGCGGTGAGGAGATAATAAAGTTCCGGAAGAGATTCCTCTCTGGCGGCTTCATACAAAAGTACGGCGCCCAGTGAGGGGATCCTCTTCCAGAAAACTTTTTCTTCTTTTCCGGGAGCCGTGAAGAAACTCTCCGGAACCAATTCGCAGCGAAGCACTACTCCCAGTTACCTGCGTTGTTGTTAGGCATAGTTACGCTACCCACCTGAAGGCCGGGGAATTTGTTCTGGTCTTCCCTTTCTGCATCCAGGTTGATGCGCAGCTGATTGTCCATGCCCTTGAGCAGGAGTTTGTACGGCATACGGGCCTCGAACAGGGGAACCTGCACGCCGGAAACGGTTTTGATGACGGCTTCCATCTGAACCTTTTCGCCGCCCGAGAACGGGATGAAGGCAAGAGAGTCGATGCAGAAATCTTCACGGCCGTTGAAGAGGGTGTCTCTCACGGGGATGGAAGTTTTCGCGGAGAACACGAGGGGTTCTCCCTTGCGATAGAGTTCCATGAGCTGCTCCGTAGTGATCTTGCGGTTCTTGCGCTTGATCAGATTGGTGTTGGCCACAGCCACGGAGTCGTCGTTCGAACCGATCTGCATGACGATTTCCATCTGGCCTTCCTTGTAGAAGGAGATGAGAGAGTCTACATCTGCGGTGAAGCGGTTGTTTACGCCCTTGAATGCCACCTGAAGGGTGCGGATGTCCTTGAGACGCTGGATACCGACCTGCTCCCTGTGGGCTTTTTCCTTGTTGAAGTTCACCGGCTGCATGACACTGTCGTAGATAAGGTAAACGAGACCTACGGCCGCCGCTGCGAGGAGGATTTCAGCTAAGATTTTAAGTACTTTGTTCATTATTGGTTAAGTTTTACAATTTTCTCAAAGTTCCGACAAAGTTAATTATTTCATTTCTCAAATGCAATATGCCGATGATAAAAAAATAAGTTGTAAATTTGCACTCGTAAAATTGTATGCCGATGGAAACGCTCAGCAGAGCTGACATAGAGAGTTTTTCCCGGAGCCTGGACAGGGCCCGCAGGGTAACCGTGGTATCCCACACCCATCCGGACGGGGATGCCGCAGGCTCAACTGCCGCGCTGTTTTCCTACATCAGCGAGCGCCGCGGCAAGGATGTCAAAGTGATTCTCCCGGACTATCCGTCGGATACTCTCCTTTTCCTCTGCGACAATGTAATCTTCGCATCGGACCATGCAAAAGAGGCGGAAGCATGGATCGAAGGATCGGACCTTATAATCCTCATCGACGCCAACGAACTCCGCCGCACGGAGCAGCTGGAGAGCCTCATCAGGGCTTCATCGGCACAAAGAATCCTCATCGACCATCATGTTGGGCCGGAAAGGGAGTCCTTCTCGCTGGTATTCTCGGAAACGGAGGTATCATCGGCCTGCGAGCTTCTCTTCTGGATCCTTATGGAAATGCCTGATATAAAGGCCGATGCCGCCGCGCTCCCCCACGATGCCGCCCGCGCGCTCCTCTCCGGAATGACCACGGACACCAACAATTTCGCGAACTCGGTTTTCCCCACCACCCTGGAAATGGCATCAAGGCTTCTGGAGGCGGGAGTGGACAGGGACGATATCCTGGACCACCTGTACAACCGCTACCGCGAAAACCGCATCCGCTCAATGGGATATATGCAAAGCGAATGCATGCGCATCACCCCCAAGGGAGCCGCGTACATGATTGTAACAAAGGAAATCCAGGAGCGCTTCGACATCCGCGAAGGCGAAACGGAAGGGCTCGTGAACGTGCCTCTGGCAATCGGCAAAGTGAGAATCAGCATCCTCCTGAAGGAAGACGAAGGCCATTTCCGCGTATCCATCCGCTCGAAAAGGGGCACATCGGCACGTGAACTGGCGAAGAGCCGCTTCCACGGAGGCGGCCACGAGATGGCTTCCGGAGGTAAACTCTATTTCCCGGAAGACATTCCCTCCCCCACCGATGCCGCCGCATACATTGAAAACGTAACGGATGATTTTCTGAAATGAGAAAACACCTCGTCATATCGCTTCTTCTTGCCGTAACGCTCTGCGCCTGCTCAAAACAGGCCCAGGCAACGTACGACAAACAGGAAACCACCATAGAAAGCCTTGTGGAGAGCCTCCTGAAAACGGACGAAGGGGCCACGGTGGAGTATCTGGACGGAGTAGTCCGCATAAGGTTCAGCGTCTCCACCTCCTCGGAATCGGATCCCGCGCTGGAGGAAGGCGGCAGCGTTTCCATGTGGTACGGCGGGTTCACGGTAACATCGGCCTCGCTCTCCAAATCCAACCTGTTCGCCACCAACCTTCAGGATCTGGCCACCGAGTGCGGATGGTCCGGTGCCGATGAATCCATGTTCCAGGTGGAAACCGTAACCGTGGGCAAGGGAGAACTGGTGCCCGGCCTGGAGAAAGGCCTCATCGGCGTAAAGAAAGGAGACCAGTACCTCATTGTATTTTCCGGAAAATACGGATGGGGCGGCCACCCCCGGGGCACGATTCCTGCAAGATCGGCCCTGGCCTACCAGATTTGGGTAACAGACATTTCAAACGAATAATACTCGAAGATGAAAAGATATATTTCAGCAATACTCGCCGCGGCCCTTTTGGCAGTTTCCTGCGCACATGAGGGCAAAACAGTAGCAAATGAATCCCAGAAACTGTATCTGGAGTCATGGATGGCGGTGAACCATCCCGGAATCAACCCCACCGGCCTTGGAATCTACATCCTGGAAGACACTCCCGGAACCGGCATCGAGTGGACATCGGACTTTTTCTATGTATTCGTGGAATGCACTGTAAAGCAGCTGGACGGCACCGTTATCCAGACCAACAACGTGAAACTCTCGCGCCAGCTCGGCACATACGACAAAACCGCCAGCTACGAGCCCGTGGTGTGGACAATCGGGGAAAACTACTGCTATGCCGGCGTGGAGGAGATGCTCAAGGGCATGAAGGTGGGCGGCTCCCGCACAGCGGTCATCCCCAACTGGCTGCTCACCGCCAGCAGGTATGACTCTGCCGACGATTATCTTGAAAAGACGGTGGATTCCTCTCCGGTTATCTACTCCATCACCCTCAAGGGCCTCACCCGGGACATGAAGAAATACTGCACCGGGGAGCTTGACACCTATGTCCGCGCAAATATCGACCCCGCCCTGGACAGCACATACTACAATAATGTGGACGGTTCCAGTCTTGGCTTCTATTTCAAGAGCCTCAAGCAGCCCAGCGACAGCATAATCCCCTCCGGCAGCACCGGATATCTCTGGTATGTCGCACGCCGTCTGGACGGCCAGGTAATCGACACCAACATTGCCGATACCGCCAAGGTGCATAACATCTACAATTCAAGCAAATCCTATGAGCCCGTATCCATTACCTTCGCAGAGGAATACACAGGTATCACCCTGGAGGGCAGTGACGCAATAGACGGATTCCAGGCCGCGCTTTTCCGCATGCACGCCTACGAGAAAGCCTATACGGCATTCTACTACGGCCTGGGCTACGGAGCCACTTCCAAGACGCTCATCCCTTCATATTCTTCGCTGCAGTTCGAGCTGGAACTGGTGGATAAACAATGAGCGGCACTTCCGTTCCCACAGAACTCGGCGTAAAGCCCGTCAGCACGCTCCTGAGGCAATACGCAATTCCCGGCATCATAGCGATGACGGCTTCGTCGCTGTACAATATGGTGGACAGCATCTTCATCGGCCACATCCCCGGAACCGGCTCGCTGGCAATCTCCGGCCTTGCCGTCACCTTCCCGCTGATGAACATCTCCACGGCGCTGGGAACGCTTGTGGGAGTTGGCGCTGCCACCATGATTTCCGTGCTGCTGGGCCAGAAGAACTATTCAGTCGCATCCAAGGTCCTGTCCAACGAAGTTACCCTTAACATTATCACGGGCTTAGTATTCACCCTGGTAACGCTGCTGTGGATGGATCCCATCATGCGCTTCTTCGGAGCCAGCGACGCCACCCTCCCTTTCGCCAGGAGTTACATGACAATTATCGCCATCGGCAATATAATCACCCACCTGTACTTCGGCCTCAACAGCGTCATACGCTCGTCCGGGAATCCCCGCCTGGCGATGGGGCTGACGCTTTTCACCGTTACTTCCAACGCTATTCTGGACCCCGTTTTCATCTACGTCCTGGGGCTGGGCGTACAGGGGGCGGCAATCGCCACGGTTCTTTGCCAAACCATGGCCCTGATATACACCATGCGCTATTTCCTGGATCAGAAGAGATTTCTCCATCTGCCCCGTAGCATCCGGATGTTCCGTGTCGACTGGAAAATCGCCGGAGATTCCCTGGCCATCGGCATGGGGCCTTTCCTGATGAACCTTGCAAGCTGCATCGTGGTCCTGTTCATCAACCAGCAACTTGTGAAATGGGGCGGAGACCTTGCCCTCGGAGCCTATGGAATAGTGAACCGCCTGAGTTTCCTGTTCATCATGATAGTGATGGGATTCAACCAGGGCATGCAGCCCATCGCGGGATACAACTACGGGGCGCGCCAGTACGGCCGCGTACGTGAAGTATATCTTAAAACGGCGATGTGGGGTACAATAGTTTGCACCGCCGGATGGCTCATATCGGAATTCCTTTCCGTGGGCGCCGTTGGCATCTTCACCAACGACCCTCAGCTCCGCACCCTCGCGGCCAAGGGCCTCCGCGAGATGAACCTCGTGTTCCCCATCATCGGCTTCCAGATGGTAACCACAAACCTCTTCCAATGCCTTGGAATGGTAAAAAAATCCATCTTCCTGAGCCTGTCGCGCCAGCTTCTGTTCCTGCTGCCGTGCATCTACATCCTCCCGGAAATCCTCCAGTCGGAATCCGGAGTATGGTACAGTTTCCCCATTTCCGACACCGTCTCTTCGGTTATCACCGGAATCTTCGCAATCGGACTCATCCGTAAACTTTCCCGCCTCAAGGACGGCGACGACCCCTCCATCCTGGGAGGACAAATCTAATTGAGACTATGAACACCATCATCAACGTAGGCAGAAGCTTCGGAAGCGGCGGCGGATTCGTGGCCAAGGCCATCGGCACGAAACTGGGAATCCCGGTATACGACAACGAACTCATTTCCAAGGTCGCGGAGGAAAGCGGCTATTCGAAGAGCCTCTTCGCGAAAGGCGAGGAAAAGCGCAGCCTTTTCTCCGTATCCAGTTTCTTCGCTTCTGGCCGCGGCAGCTATTCCGACAGCGGCTACGTGAACGACAATGTGATGTTCCGCATCCAGAGCGAGGTAATCCGGAGCATTGCCGATAAGGGCGACGCCATCATCATAGGCCGATGCGCGGATTACATCCTGCGTGACCTGAAGTGCCTGGACGTCTTTATCTGCGCACCCCTGGAATACCGGGTAAAGAGGCTTGTGGAAAGCGAAAAAATCTCTCCCGAAGAAGCGGAGGACCTCATCCGCCGCAAGGACCGCACGCGCGAGACATATTATAATTATTATACCTTCGGAGAGTGGGGCGCAGCCTCCAATTACGACCTTTGCGTAGACAGTTCCGTCCTTGGAATCGACGGCACTGCCGATTATATCATCGACTTTGGGAAACGTGCGGGCATCATTCGTTAAATATATCCTGCTTCTGGCAACGGTGGTTGCGGTGGCTTCCGGCTTCCGCAGCGTGGGCCTGCCTGTTCGCCTTAACGAGACGCTCACAAACGAGATGTCGGACATCCCCGCATTAAGGCCGATGGATTCAGCCATCGACAGTTTCCGCGTGAGCTGGGGAATCCGGGGCCTTGGCTTCGCCGTGATGCGCAACGACTCCCTCCTCTATGCCAAGGGATACGGCGTGGATAATTACGGAAGGCCGATGACGCCGGGCACCACGAACAAACTCGCCTCCGTTTCGAAACTTCTCACCGCAATAGCCATAATGGAGCTTGTGGAGGAAGGCATGTTCTCGCTCCAGAGTCCTGTCTTCGGCCCATTCGGCGTGCTGAAGGGCTTTGACGACGTGATCCAGGACGAGCGCCACTATCTGATAACGGTAGAGCATCTGCTTCGCCACCAGGGCGGTCTGTACTACGGCGCGGCGGACCCCATGTTCAAGACCTACGAAATAATGAGGGAACTGGGCCTGAGCTCCGCACCGAACCAAACCCAGCTGGCCCGTTACCTGCTCTCCAAACCCCTGGAATTCGATCCCGGAACATGGCAGCAGTATTCCAATTTCGGATACATGCTCCTTGGGATGATAATAGAGCAGGCAACCGGAGAGGACTATGAGCGCTACATGCAGGAAACCATCTTCGAGCCCAACGGCTGCTTCGGGTTCAGTATAGCCCGCGACTACACCGTGCGCATCCTCGGCGGAGGCGGCGGCTGGGTTGGCTCGGCCCCGGAGCTTGCCAGGATGGTTGCAACCATCGACGGGCGCGGCCCCATTGCCGATATCCTCTCGGAAGAAAGCCTCAAGCGGATGGCAATCCAGGGCGGCATTGATGCCTATCCCCTGGGCTGGATGGACAGCCGCGACGGAACTCTCACCCGCACCGGCACGCTTGCGGGAGCATCGCTCCTAATCAAATTGTATCCCGACGGAACCTGCTGGATTATGATAAGCAATACCACCACTTCCAGGCGGTCGTATTTCACAAAAGACATGGCCGAGCTGTTCCTTCAGCTGCGCGGCCCGTACAACGGTTTATTTCCTGCGAGGGATTTATTCAGCGGACACAGCGGACGCTGAGGCCGACGGAGGTTTTATCCGCCTGACCATACTTCACTTCCGGATCCTGCTCGTAAATATACACATAGGAGGCTTGTTCCGCATTACCGGCATAAGTGTCTGCGCTCCAGAAGGCCGCATAGTCTCCAAATCCCTTGAATACCCTGGTGGCGGTTGACAGAAGGGCATATCCGGAAGGAATCACGGAGAGTTTATTCTTGTTGGTAATCTTCACCTGGGGCCAGAACTCCCAGATTCTGCTATCCAGAAGAAGGGCATTAACCATAAAGTCTCCGGCCACGGTGCCAAGGCTTTCCCATTCCGCCATAGTGGGAAGGCGCCAACCCGAAGGGCATGCCGCCTGAGCTTCTTCCCAGCTATAGTAACGGCCGAGGGGATAAGAGGTTACCTCCGCTTCCCTATACGGTACGCCGGAGCCGGTATAAGCCATGTTGTTGCGCATCCAGTCAAGAGAACCTATATGAATATAATAATAGGTATTCTCCTCTTCCACTCCGCTGCGGGTATCCACGATGAAGGGATCACCGGTGAAAATGTCGTTTTCCTTGACCATGCCGTTCATTTCCGGATTCACGACCGTGACCGTAACCGAGCATGACGTGTTATAGTATCCGCTCGCAAATGCACTGCAGAGAATCGTATGGGAGCCGGGCTCCGAGAATGAGACTGTCTTGGCAAGGCTGGCCGGAGCCGGGGCATCTTCCTTTTTCACCGTATCTATCTGGCCGCCGTCTATCTGCCAGTAATAGCCGATGCCTTTCCCGTCCGGATGGGTAACCTCCAGAGGGGTAATCGTCACTTCCTGATTAATCCTCAGATAGGGGATCACGTTGAAATACATCCCGCTGAGGCTGGGCTTTATTTTGTCTTCCTCTTCCTTTTTGCAGGAAACCGCAGCGACGCAGAGGATGGCGGCAGTGAGCAGTATTATATTGCGAAGTTTCATACTCATACTTTGTGTACAGATTGCAAATATCGTTAAAAAAAACGTATTTTTGTGCAAATTGAGCAAAAAGAGATGAGACGAGCCCTGTTTTTTCTGCTTATCGTGCCCCTGCTTCTGGCCTGCACCCCCTCCAAACGGTTTATCCGCATCGACGGATACGCCCAGGGAGGCACATACTGCGTAAAACTGTGCATAGACAACGTCTCTGTGGCCCCTGAAGAAATCCGCGACAGCGTGGAGGCAATCCTCCATCGCATAGACACAACCCTTTCCGGCTACAACAAGGGCTCCCTCCTTTCCCGCCTCAATCGCGGGGAAACCGTGCAGACAACCCCCATGCTTCGGGAAATGTACGCCCTTGCATATCAGTGGTTCGAGGCCTCCGGCGGCGCCCTGGACTTCGCCGCCGGCCCCCTCTACGACGCCTGGGGCTTCGGCTTCCGTGAAGGCCGCCTCCCCTCCCCGGACACCGTCGCCTCAATCCTCTCCACCTGCGGCATGAAGCACCTCGCCCCGGAACTCCCGGAGGGTGAGGTAACACTGCCGGAAGGCCTCTCCCTCAACTTCAACGCCATCGCCCAGGGCTACACCTGCGACAAAGTGGCCGCATACCTCTACTCCATCGGCGTGAAAGACATGCTCGTGGACATCGGCGAAATCTGGTGCGACGGGCATAACCCAGCCGGGAAGCCGTGGAGCGTGGGCATCGACAGGCCCTTCGACCGCCCCACCGACGGCACGGATTCCGCCGGTGAAGACCTGGACGGAATCTGGTCGTCGGAAGGCGCCGCCGTTGGCATCGTCACTTCCGGAAACTACCGCAAATACTATGTAAAAGACGGGAAGAAATACGCCCACACCATCGACCCCAGAAGCGGATATCCCGTTGAACATCAGCTCTTAAGCGCCAGCGTAACATCCCGCAGAAGCTCCGCCGATGCAGATGCCCTCGCTACCCTTTGCATGGTGCTGGGCCCTGTTGAAGCCAAGGCGCTCATCCTTTCCATGGACGGGGTTGAAGCCTATCTTATTTCCTCCGACGAAGAGGGCGGAATGACGGAATGGGCCTCCCCCGGCTTCACCCTCAAAGAGAACTGATCACCTCCAGGCAGAAGCGGAGAGCTTCGCCAAGGCCATCGGCCACCCCATACAGGAATCCCGGACATATCCCCAAGGCCGACAATCCAAGAACCGCCAGCGCCACCGCGATAAAGCAGGTGGTTAATGGGATTGCCAGAAGGTTCGTAAGAAGGAAATGCCGGGGAAAACTGCCGAAGAGATATAGCGTGAGCGGCGCCGTGAAAACCTGGCAGGAAATGGCCATGGCGCTCATTTTCCAAATCTTTCGCATCAGCGACGGCCTCCCCCCGCCCGGGTACCATTTATCCATCACCGGAAAAACAAGCACGATGCCAGCCATGGCCAGATAGGACAACTGGAAACCGGCCGACGTGATGGCCTCCGGGGTGATTGCAAGTTGCAGCAAAAGGGCCGTGCAAAGCGTTCTACCCAGCTTTTTCTCCCTTCCCAGGAGCGAGGCCGTCTCGCCCGTGAGGATAAACAGGAATGCCCGAACCATAGAAGGAGACGCACCGGTCATAAGGGTAAAAAAGGCCGATGCCCCCATGAGCACGACATACCTCGTAACCCGCACAGCCGGGTACTTCCCCATCGGTTTGGAGAGTTTGTCGAACACCATATACAAGATGCCCATGTGCAGTCCGGAGAGGGCAAGGAGATGCGACGCTCCCGCTTTCCGGAAGACCTGGACAGCCTCCTTTCCAAGCCCGCTCCTGTCTCCGCAAAGGAATGCTTTCAGGAGCGGAGCGGTTCCGTTGTCCCGGAAAGGGAGCGTGCCGATGAACTCCTTCAGCGCCTCCCCTGCCCTTTGGACCTGGGGGACCGGTCCTTCAAAGGCTGCCCAGCCAAGCGAATGGAGCGTGAAGGCAAGGAATCCCCCCAGAAGAAATACCGCGGGGACAGCCAAAGGCCTTTTAATCATCGGCACTGCAGCGCATAGAATGGCGGTTATTCCAGACGCGGCATACGCCGCTCCGCCCCTGAGTCCGACGACGGAGCCCAGGGAAACACCTGCGGCAAAAAGCAGCGAGAAAAATTCTACGCAAAACATTTGGCCCGGAGTCTTGCCCGGCTCCCGGTTTTTTGCTATATTTGCATTTTGCCACACGTGAACAAAAAAACTAACCTATAACTATGATTATCCTAGTCATCAATTGCGGCAGCTCATCGATAAAGTATCAGCTGCTGGACATGAAGAGCGACGACGTGTTCGACGTCATTGCAAAAGGTATCGCGGAAAAAATAGGCCTTCCCTCCGGTATCCTCCAGTATGCCCCCACGGGCAAAGACAAAATGGTTAAGGACATTGAGATCCCGGACCATAAAGTGGGCATGCAGCTCATCCTCGAAGCCCTCACCAACCCGGAAACGGGCGTTCTTGCCTCCCTTGAAGACATCGAGGCTGTGGGCCACCGCATCGTGCAGGGCGGAGATTTCTTCTCCGGCTCCGTGCTCGTGAACGACGATGTCCTTGAAAAGATCGCCTTCTGCTCGGACTTCGCGCCTCTCCACAACCCCGCCCATCTTCTTGGCATCCACGCCATGCAGGAGGTGCTTCCGGAAGTTCCCCAGGTCGTAACCTTCGACACGGCCTTCCACCAGACCATGCCGTCCTACGCATACATGTACGGCCTCCCTTACCAGTACTATGAGAAGTTCCGCGTACGCCGCTACGGCGCCCACGGCACCTCCCACCAGTTCGTGGCCGGGGTTGGTGCCAAGCTTGCCGGCATCGACATAAAGAATTCCAAGATCATCACCTGCCACCTCGGAGCCGGTAGCAGCATCTGCGCCATCCTGAACGGCAAGTGCATCGACACTTCCATGGGCTTCTCCCCTCTGGAGGGCATGATCATGGGCACCCGCGTGGGCAACATCGACGCGAACGCCGTCATCTATCTGGAAAACAAACTGGGCGTCTCCCCGGACGAAATGTCGGTTATCCTCAACCGTAAATCCGGCTGGATGGGCCTGTCGGAAAAAACCTCGGACGCCCGCGAACTGGACGCCCTGGCAAACGGTGGTGATCCCAAGGCAAAACTCTGCCTGAAGAAATTCACCTACGACATAATCAAGAACGTGGGCTCCTACATCGCAGCCCTCAACGGAGTGGATCTCATCGTCTTCACCGGCGGTATCGGCGAACACAACAGCCGTCTGCGCCGCCGCGTCCTGGAGAACTTCTCCTATCTGGGCCTTAAGGTGGACTATGAGGCCAACAACGATGCCTTCGAGAAGAACACCATCATAACGGCGGAAGACTCCACCGTAAAAGCGGCCCTCATCTGCACCAACGAAGAGCTCGTGATTGCCCGCGACACAATGCATCTTGTACTTGAAAACCAGGAATAAACTATGATCAAATCCTTTAACGACCTTGCCGCCTCCCTGAAGGCCAAGGGCATCTGCAAAAAAATGGTAGTGGCGTGGGGCGTGGATTCCCACACCATCGAAGCCGCATCCCTCGCTTCCGACCAGGGATATGTGAAAGTAACCCTCGTGGGCGACGTGGACCTTATCCAGGGCGTCTGCAAGGAAGCCGGCATCGACATTGCCAAATTCGAAATCGTTGATATCAAGGACGAACTCAAGGCTGTCGCCGAAGCCGTCCGCATGGTTCACGACGGGGATGGAGACATCCTCATGAAAGGCCTCTGCTCCACGGATAAATTCCTCCGCGGAATCCTGAACAAGGAAACCGGTCTTCTCCCTCCGAAGGGCCTCCTCAGCCATGTTGGCGTTATCGAAAGCCCCAACTACCACAAACTCATGTTCATCACGGACATGGCCGTGATCCCCGCGCCGGACTTCCGCCAGAAAGTGAAACTCGCCGGCTTCGTAACCTCCGTGGCCCACTCCTTCGGCATCGATAAACCGAAGATCGCCTTCATCGCCGCCTCCGAGCAGATGCTGGACTCCATGCCCGCCTGCATGGAAGGCGCAATGCTCGCCAAGATGTGCGACCGCGGCCAGATCAAGGGCTGCATCGGCGACGGTCCCCTCGCCCTGGACGTTGCCATCGACAAGGAAGCCGTTGAGATCAAGAAACTCGTTAGCCCCGTCGCAGGAGATGCGGACTGCCTCCTGTTCCCCAACATCGAGAGCGCGAACGTCTTTTGGAAAACCAACTCCAAACTCGCTAGCGGCGTGCGCCAGGCAGGCTTCCTCGTGGGCACCAAAGTCCCTTGCGTCCTTGCCTCCAGGGCAGACACCGTAGACGTTAAACTGAACTCCATCGCTTCCGCCGCCATATTCGCCAAATAGCCTCATGGCGCGAAAATAAGCACTCTTGTGCGAACCCCCAAATAAACGTTTCCGGTTCCTGGAAACGTTTATTTTTGTCCCTCCCCCTTCCCGGGCAAAACAGGCTATCTTGTGCCCGTGAATTGCTCTTCTCACCCGATTCACGGGCAAAAACAGCCCCTGGTGCCCGTGAACCCGTCCCAAACCATTCCCGGCCCGCACTTTTGCCCTGTTTTTGCTGGCCGACGCATCATTTTTCCCTACTCACAAGCATTTCTGGGCCGAAATTGCTTGCGCCCCCGTCTTTTGAACAACTCGCCTGCATTTTTGGCCATTTTTTGCGGGTTGCAGCGTCCCCTGTCATACCGAGGCCACTTGTGGCCGAGCGTATCTCATTCTCCATGGGGCTTGGGCGTTAGCCCGGCAAAAGAGTCGCTGATATGTATATGCCGCCCCCTTCGTTTCGAGCGTGTGATGACAGTCCGGAATCATTGCGATAACCCTCATGCGTGGCCGAAGGCCCCTCTATGAACTTGCACTTTTTCGCGTTTTGCCGTTTGACGTGTCGAACGGCAAAGTGTGGAAAGGCGCAAGTAG
>JAEEGH010006104.1_pt1 | contig 29696 bp, 29 predicted proteins | sample 9134181 | NCBI WGS metagenome assembly JAEEGH01 (sample SAMN16246544, study PRJNA631951) | gut metagenome | biome: gut microbiome; feature: rumen; material: DP-attached | host: Bos | place: Iran: Karaj | collected 2018-10 | reverse complement strand
GCCGGCTATTATCATGCTGACTATCATTCCGGCCTTCACGGGTGTGATCCTTGCGTTGTGGATAACGGGACGTTCACTTGATATGATCGGTGCGCTGGGCGTGGTTCTGCTCGTAGGTATCGTAGTCAAGAACGGTATCGTGCTTGTGGACTACATCAACCTCATGCGTGAGCGCGGTTACGAACTCAATCAGGCCATCACGATGTCCGGCCGTAGCCGTATCCGCCCGATTCTTATGACTGCGTTCACGACCATCCTCGGTATGGTACCGATGGCAGTGTCCAGCGGTGAGGGAGCAGAGATGTGGCAGCCGTTAGGTATCGTTGTGATCGGCGGTCTGACGGTATCCACCTTCCTGACGCTCTATCTGGTGCCTGTGCTTTACGGTTCAATGACCAAGCATGGCGACCGCGACAAAGTAGAAGCGCTCCGCAAGAAATTCATCTTCATGGATATCAAAGTTAAAGAGTCGAAAGACGAAAGTCAAAAGTAGAAAGCTTATGAAATCTGTAATGATTGTATTTAACCAGGCCAATACGGGTCGTGTAGAATATATGTTGGACGTGTTGGGTATTCACGGCTTCACGTTCTTTGAGCAAGTGCAGGGTCGTGGTACGAACGGCGGTGAACCCCGTCGCGGTACGCACGCGTGGCCGGAGATGAACTCCTGTGTCATCACAATTGTCGAAGACGAGCAAGTTCCCGCTCTCCTGGAGGCGGTTAAGAAACTCGACCTTCGTAACGAAGAAGTAGGTGTCCGCGCTTTCGTTTGGGACATCGTAGCAACGGTATAAAACAGATAGGCATATGAAACGGTTCATCGGATTCGGTATCGGCATGATGATGGTAGTGGCTGCCTTTGCCGCGAATGGTATCAATTATAATGGCACCAACCTCACCATGAACAATGAGTTCACCCGTACACAGAGCGGTACGGCGTACCAGAAGGTGCTGAAGGAAATCAGCGGACTGGCTTGTTCCCGTACTACGCCGGGGTATCTATGGGCGCATGGCGACGAGAATACCGGCAACAAAAAGAAAATCGTAGCGATCATCCCCAACGCCCAGAGCAAGAGTGAGGAGCTGGTCATGACGGTCAATATCTCCGGCGACCCGGAACGGGACGACTGGGAGGATATAGCTACCGGCGTGTATAATAATACGAACTATCTCTTCATCGGTGCGTTTGGCGATAACGATTTGGAACTGCAGAACCAATACTACATTTACTATTTCGAGGAACCGACCATCACATCCGGCACAACGGTCACCAAGAGCGTGAACTATATCCGGTTCGGTTATCCGGATAACAATGCGCATAATACGGAGACCTTGATGTACGACAATGTGGAGCAGGTGTTCTATATCGCCGATAAGGTGAAAGAAGGCGTATGCCATTTATACAAACTGCCTTTCCATACGAATTATGGAACGGCGGTGCAGACGCTTACAGAGGTATGTGCGTTAGGGAATGGTAGTAAGTTCAATTATCTTACCGCTGGAGATATCACGCCCGACGGCAAATGGATGGCTATCAAGAGCAAACCGTACGTTCTGCTATGGGAGCGTCAGGGTTCAGAGAGTCTGAGTCAGACCGTGTTGCGTGATCCGGTACAAATCGCTGCGTACGTGGAGGAAGAGCAAGGCGAGTCGTTGGCTTGGCTCAATGATACGCTCTTTTATACCACCAGTGACAGCAAGGAAGATATGCCTATCTATCAGTACACGCGTCCGGCGGAGGAAGAGCCGCAGGGGGATCCTACCCGAATAGAAAGCGTTCACCGATCCGCTCCGAAGGCTTATAAGGTGCTGATAAACGGTCAGGTTCTTATTCGTCGGGATGATAAGATTTATACCATCTTCGGACAAGAGATACAATAAGCATTTTTGAAATGGCAGTTAAAATAGAGCATATTGATAAATCGTTTGGTGCACAACAAGTGCTGAAGGATGTAACGCTGGAAATCCCGGAAGGTCAGGTGTTAGGTCTGCTGGGACCGAACGGCGCCGGTAAATCGACCCTGATGAAGATCCTCATCGGTCTCTGGAAAGCCGATAGCGGGAGTGTGCAAGTACCCGAACGTATCGGTTATCTCCCCGAGAACAATCCCCTTTACGAGGAGATGTACGTAACTGAGTATCTGCAGTTTATGGCAAGTCTGACGCAAATCGAAAATCGAAAATCGGGAATCGAAGATCTTATAGATCGCGTCGGTCTCACTCCCGAGCGCCACAAGCATATCCGCGAACTGAGCAAAGGTTACCGCCAGCGTGTAGGGCTTGCGCAAGCGCTGCTCGGCGATCCGCAGTTACTCATCCTTGATGAACCCACCACCGGTCTTGACCCCAACCAACTCGTCGAGATCCGTGCTCTCATCCGTTCGCTTGGAAAAGACCGTACGGTTATCCTCTCCACGCATATCATGCAAGAGGTACGGGAAATGTGCGACCGCGTCGTCATTCTGGATCATGGTCAGATTAAAGCCGACCAACCCATTAATGAGATAAAAGATTTGGAACAATTATTTATAGATAGTACGCATGGCAGAATTTGATATACGACAGCAGATGTCCGAGAAGGAGCAGGATAACGCCCTTCGCCCTTTATGTTTCGCCGATTTTGCGGGACAGAGTAAGGTGACCTCGAACCTCAAGATCTTCGTAGAGGCCGCTAAACTGCGTGGCGAGAGTCTCGATCACGTGCTCCTCTTTGGTCCTCCGGGTCTGGGAAAGACCACCCTGAGCAATATTATTGCCAACGAGCTTGGGGTCGGGTTCAAGGTGACCAGCGGTCCGGTGCTCGACAAACCCGGTGACCTCGCTGGTCTGCTCACGTCGCTCGAACCCAACGATGTCCTTTTCATCGATGAGATCCATCGTCTGAGCCCGATCGTGGAGGAATACCTCTATTCGGCGATGGAGGACTATCGCATCGACATTATGATCGACAAAGGTCCTTCTGCGCGTACGATCCAGATCGACCTCAATCATTTTACCCTTATCGGTGCGACTACCCGTTCCGGTCTCTTGACCTCACCGCTCCGTGCGCGATTTGGTATCAATTGCCACCTCGAGTACTACGATGCCGACATCCTCGCCGGTATCGTGAAACGTTCCGCACGACTCTTGAACGTGGAGATCAACGAGAAAGCGGCCGGTGAGATCGCCCGTCGTTCCAGAGGTACGCCCCGTATAGCGAACGCACTCCTGCGCCGCGTACGTGACTTCGCGCAAGTGAAAGGTGACGGTAAGATCGACCTCGAGATCGCCCAATACGCCCTCGAAGCACTCAATATCGATACCTTCGGTCTCGATCAGATCGATAACAAACTGCTGCTGACCATCATTGATAAGTTCCGTGGTGGACCGGTTGGTCTCAATACGATCGCCACCGCCATGGGCGAAGATGCAGGTACGATCGAGGATGTCTATGAACCTTACCTCATCAAGGAAGGCTTCATCAAACGTACCCCGCGTGGCCGCGAAGCCACGCCTCTTGCCTACCAACACCTCGGCAAGACTCCACTCTCCGCCGATGGTCAACAAGCCATGTTTTAACTGCCATTTTGGCAGAAAGCTACGCTGTGGCACGTTATTTGACGATGCCATAGTGTAAAACTATGTAAGTATGAAAGAAGAAAAGAAGATAGAAGAACAAATCGAAGAACAAGTAGAACAACCGCTTGAAGAAGAAGTTCAAGAACAAGCTCCGGAAGAAGCTGCTCCAAGCATCGAAGAACTGGAGGCGCGTATAGCTGAGCTCGAAGACAAGAACCTTCGTATGATGGCGGAGTTTGATAACTATCGTCGCCGTACGAACAAGGAGAAACTCGAACTCATGGCAACAGCCGGTGAGCGGATCTTCACCGATATGTTGCCCCTCGTGGACGACTTCGAGCGTGCGCTGGCGGTGATTGATGACGAAGGTGTACGCCTGATCTATAATAAGTTCCTTGCCTTCCTCGACAAGAACGACGTGCATCCCATCGAGACCGAAGGCGTGGACTTCAATACGGACGAGCACGAAGCCGTGACGACTTTCGCCGCCGGCGAAGACCAGAAAGGCAAAGTGATCGACTGCACGCAAAAAGGATACAAACTTGGCGATAAAGTGATCCGCTTCGCCAAAGTAGTAGTAGGAGAATAAAACCATTTACCATTTGGTCATGTACCATGTACTATTTATTTCGACATTTAATCATTGAGACAATATGACACGAGAAGAATTAAAAGAGCGGTTTAGACAGTTTTCGTTGCGTATTATTAAAATGGTAGATGCCATGCCGAATACTATTTCGGGAAATGCAATATCCAAGCAAATAGTGCGGTCTGGTACATCTCCCGCTGCAAATTATAGGGCGGCTTGTTTAGCAAAGTCCGATAAGGATTTCATAAACAAGTTAAAAATGGTAGAGGAAGAAATAGACGAAACGAGTCATTGGCTAAGTATAATTATAGATAGTGGAATGCTGCCTAAAACCCGTGTACAAGATCTATATGATGAAAGTGTGGAGTTAGGGAAAATAGTTACTAAATCCATTACTACGGCGAAGTCCAAGGTGGATTTGTAAATAACTAAATTTCTCAATGAACAAATAAATGAACAAATTGTAAATGAATAAATCGTAAATAGATTTATGGCAGAGAAACGTGATTACTATGAAGTGCTGGAGGTCCCCAAGACCGCTACAGCCGAAGAGATAAAGAAGGCTTACCGCAAGAAAGCCATTCAGTATCACCCGGACAAGAACCCGGGCGATAAGGCCGCTGAGGAGAAATTCAAAGAGGCCGCTGAGGCGTACGAAGTGCTGTCTGACCCGCAGAAACGTCAACGTTATGACCAGTTCGGTATGGCCGGTATGCAAGGCGCAAGCGGATTCAGCGGAGGCGGTATGTCCATGGAAGATATCTTCACCCATTTCGGAGATATTTTCCAAGGTGCAGGTTTTGACCTCGGTGATATAGGTGAGATGTTCATGGGTGGTGGCCGCAGTCGTGGACCGCGTCAACGCCGTGGCTCCGACCTCCGTGGCCGTGTCACCCTTACCCTCGAAGAGATTGCGACGGGCTGCGAGAAGAAGATCAAAGTGCGTCGTTTGATAGAGTGTAAGGACTGTCACGGCACGGGTAGCGCCGACGGTCAGACAGAGACCTGTCCGACCTGTAAAGGCTCCGGACGCGTCACTCGCGCACAACGCGGCATCTTTGGTATGATGCAGATGCAGAGCGAGTGCGAGACCTGCGGCGGCGAAGGACGAATCATCAGAAATAAATGTCCAAAATGCGGTGGCCAAGGTGTGGTACGCGAAGAAGATATCGTCACCGTCACCATCCCTGCCGGCGTCATGGGCGGTATGCAACTCACTGTACCCGGCAAGGGCAACGCTGCGCCGCACGGAGGTGTTCCGGGTGATTTGTTGGTTCTCATCGAAGAGGAAGAGCACAAGGACTTCGTGCGTCAGGAGAGCGACCTGATCTATAACCTGCTGCTCGACATGCCGACGGCTGTCTTAGGCGGACAAGTACAGATCCCGACCCTCACAGGAGACGTTAAGATCACCATCACGCCGGGTACCCAACCGGGTAAGGTGCTCCGAATGCGAGGCAAAGGACTGCCGCGAATTGACCAGTACGGACGCCGGTACGGCGAAGGCGACTTGCTCATCAACGTAGGCGTTTATATCCCCGAGCACCTCAGTAAGGACGAACGCAAACTCATCGAGCAGTTGCAGAGCAGTCCGAACATCGCACCGGGGGCGGCTGATAAGAAGAATTTCTTTAGAAACCTGTTTGGTATTTGAAAACGTTAACTCGTTACATATCCGTCTTGGTTCTTTGCGCTTTGTTCCTTATTCCGGGACAGGCGCAAGTGCCATGCTCGCCGGCTAATTTCGGACCGAATGCCTTCCCGATACCGGACATGTCCGACGGGTTGACCTATGACCATCTGCGCCTTGAAGTGGCTGCAGATGGCTATTTTGGTTTTAAGGGAGACAAGACCGCCGATCTTTTTGTACGCGCGCAGGTGCCTCTGTTCACGCGCTGGGCGAACCTCAGTGTCTGGATGCCGGTCTATGAGTGGTACAACCAGTTTGATGGTACGGGTAGCGGCGCCGGAGATGTGTATATATCCACGGATATACAAGTGTTGCATAACGAATGGTTCCATTCGGACAAAGCCCAATATATCCCGCAGATGACCATCCGCGCCGGTATGAAAACCGCCAGCGGCGGACAATATGACCGTTTGCGTCATTACGACTGCCCGGGGTATTTCTTCGATGGTACGATAGGACAGTCCATTCCCCTCAAACAAATCACCCTTCGTTTCGCGGGTTCGCTTGGCTTCCTCTGCTGGCAAACCGATAACGGACAGCAGAACGATGCCGTGATGTACGGTCTTCAAGCCCAACTCAAGCACGAATATATCTCCGTTGCCGCTACGTGGAGCGGATATGTGGGATGGCAACGAAACGGTGACCGACCGATGAGTGTCAAAGCGCGTATCGCCGGTCATGTCAAAGGTTTTGAACCTTACGTGCAGTACCAGTACGGAATCAAAGACTATCCCTTCCACCAAGTCCGCGTCGGGCTGGTGTATAACCTCAATATATTAAAGAAATGACACAACTCTTATTGATATTAGCCGTCGGTTTCTGGACGCGTTTTGCTAAAGAACCGCGCGAACTGCCGCTCGATTCGGCGTACGTTGCCAAGCAGGAAGCGAAGATGCAGAAACCCGTGCAGTTCATCTACGATGTCGATTTCACGACGTATTTTGACAATCGCGAGTACTCTTCCCCCTACCAAGAGGCGCAGACCATTCTCAATTTCCGTCTCAGCCCGCAGGTCGGTGTGCGTATCCTCGATCGCATCGGCGGACGTCATGAGTTAGTGGCCGGCGTCAATTATACCCAGCGCTTAGGCGGCAACTGGCGCGATGTGCAGTTCAATCCGATTGCTTATTACCATTTTAATTACCGTGGTTTTGACCTCGGTATGGGTGCTATCCCTTATACGCGCCGTATCATGCCGATGCCCGAGTGGTTGATGTACGACTCGCTCACCTACATGCACCCTAACATACAAGGTGCGCTCTTCCAGTACCGCGATGAGCGTGGATTTGTGGAGATGATGTGTGACTGGCGCGGTGCGCAGACACCTACGCGGCAGGAAATGTTTCGTCTGGTTGTCAACGGACAATACCAATACAAAGCACTGCAGGTAGGCGGTTTGGCGCATTTGAACCATAAGGCTTCTTTTGCCGCGCCGAACCATGAGTACGTCATGGACGATATTCATGCGCATGCTTTCCTGGGTGCTGACGTGACTAAATACACCCCCTTCGACTCGCTCTCTATCCGCGCGGGATATATCTTCGGTTGGCAACGTGACCGCGAGATCAACGAGAGTTTCTTTAACCATGCCCTGATCGTTGAGCTCTATGCCAACTGGTGGTTCCTCGGTCTTAAGAACACGTTTTACTACGGCGATAACCTCCAACCGCTCAGGGCGCGCAATGCCTTCATCTGCTTGGGAGATCCCTTCTACCAATCGCGTATTTACAACCGCACGGACATCTTTGCGTACCTCTATCGCAGTAGTTTTGTCAATTTCTACTTCTCGTGGAATATGCACTATGACGGCAACCGCCTCCAACACCAGCAGCAGATGATTGTTCGCTTTGAACTCGAGCCGCTGATGCAAGAACTGGCGGGTCGCAAGCAGCCGTACCTCCGCGGCTTATTTGATAAGTAAGATGAAGCAGCGCCTGATATATTTTTGCAAGTACTACGTCTTCTGGTTGGCGGTCATGCTACTCCAGAAGCCGCTCTTTATGCTCTCGCAGCATGCGCAGTTAGGTGACGTACAGGCGCTTGATTGGCTACGTGTGATGGGACACGCTTTCCCGCTTGACCTCAGCGTTGCTTCCTATATCATGGTGCTCTTCGGACTGCTCTTGGTAGTCTCTTTCTTCGCCCCCGCGCGTATTATCGCGCGCATAAGCGATATATATACTTATGTGATCTTGCTCATCACCGTCGCGGTCTTCGGCACAGACATCGGTGTCTTCCCCGCATGGGGGTTCCATCCGGATAAGACGCTGTTTATCTACCTCGCCTCGCCTAAAGAAGTACTCGCTTGTGCCCCGTGGTACGTATGGGTTTTCGGTATCGCCGCGATGATCCTCGTGTGGGCACTCTTATGCCTCGCTTACCGTCGTTGGATGAACGGTTTGGACGAGATACCTACGCAAGATACATGGCCTAAACGCTGCGGATACGCCTTCGCGATGCTGTTCATCACGGGTGCGCTCTTTCTGCCGATTCGCGGTAGTCTGTCCACCTCGACGATGAATACCGGACGTGTGTATTTCTCCGAGAACCAATTGCTGAATCAATCGGCGGTCAATCCGATCTTCAATATTATCGAGTCGATGGGTGTGCAGCCGTTTGACACGCAACGATATACTTATATGCCTACCGAAGAGGCGGAACGACTTGTAGCCGAACTCTTGCCTCCCACCTCCGCACCACAGCAAGTGCTGACGACCTCGCGACCGAATATTATCTTCTTTATCCTGGAGAGTTTCTCTCAGAACGCGTGGGATGCCATGCCGTGCTTACGTCAATTGGCCGAAGAGGGTATCTATTTCTCGCAGGTAGCGGCGTCTTCTTTCCGTACGGATCGTGGTGTAGTAGCTGCCTTAAGCGGATTCCCCGGACAACCCACCTCCTCACTCATGGTCGTACCCGGAAAAACGAAAAACCTTCCGCAATTAGGCAAAAGCCTCCTTGCCGAAGGTTATCAGCTTAAATTTTGGTACGGTGGAGACGAGGACTTCACTTCGATGCGTTCGTATCTTATAGATGGCGGATTTGTACAGCGCGTGAGCGACCATTCCTTCCCGGTCTCCCAGCGGCTCTCCAAATGGGGCGTACCCGATCATGTACTCTTGCCCCTTGCGGCGGACGAGATAGCGCACCGCAACTCTCCTTCTCCGACTCTCGATGTCATCCTGACCCTCAGCAGTCATGAACCTTTCGAGGTGCCCACCACCGATCGTTTCCACGATCCGTACCTCAACTCGATCGCCTATACGGACAGTTGTCTTGGTGCGTTCGTGGATACGCTGCGTCGTAGCCCGCAGTGGAGCAATACCCTGCTTGTGTTTATGGCGGATCACGGTTATCCGTACCCTTATGATGTCCAAAACCACGAGCCGCGCCGTTATGCCATCCCCGTAATATGGGCCGGCGGAGCAGTCGCAGCACATCGCGAGATAAAGACCCTCTGTTCGCAGATAGATATCGCACCGACGATCTTATCTCAGATGGACATCGACCGCTCAGCTTATTGGTTTGGAAAAGATATATTAGACTCCACCGCCGTCCCCTTCGCATTCTATAGCTTCAACGACGGTTTTGCACTTCTCACGCCGCAAGACACCGTGGTCATAGACGCCAAGGCCAATACCTGTATTATTGGTCAAGAAGGCGAGACCGAAACGCGTGCCCGTGCTTTTATGCAGCGTGTGATGGAGACGATTGATAGTCGTCTTTGATCCGCAGCGTCATCAGCAGGAGGATGCAATAAATCATATTAAACCGTCCTGTGAGGAACATGTCGAAGAGCGACTGCCCCAGGCTGATCAGCGTAAAGAAGAACGCTAACCACCATTCCCGTTTGCCCCAACAAATGAACAGCGGCGACAGATAGATTGCCAGCAGAAGGATCAATCCGACGATACCGTACTCCAGCGTTGTTTGGATGAACTGGTTGTGGCAGTCTACATAATGCGTGTGTTCCACTGTCCAGTACTGTCTCTCCCACTCGGAGACGTATTTCATGTTCACCTGATCGAACGCTTCCTGTGCGTTACTCATTCCATAACCGAAAAGAGGTTTCTGTTCAATCAACTCGAAGGCGGATTTCCAGTAGGAATAACGCAGATCATAAGAGATACTTTGGGCGGAGATACGCGGGTGTAGCGCACTAAGCACCAGCATGCCGGCTACTACCACCACGGAGCATCCAATAGCGATCCATTTCTTATAACGGTAGATCTCAATAATGGTCATCAGACCGATGATAGCCAAGCCCATAAAGAACCCCGAGCGACCGTCCGAACATAGCAATGCAGCGAAGATAATAAGCGCACTGATCGGGTAGATGATCTTCTGCAATAAAACGGGTTTCCGCTCGGCGTGGAAGAGCAGGTACCACATGCCGATCAGAGTACTATTCAAAAAGAAATTATACCCCATGTGGGCATTGAGGTAGTGAATACGTGTTTCGGAAAGCAGGAAAACGCGGTCGGGAGAGAGCACCTCTTGCCACCCTGTTTTAAGAAACAGGAAGATGATGGAACCAACGCTCATCACTACCATCGCATTGATCAGCGTAGCTCGCGAATGGCGCTCGTTGAGTCCGAACAGACCGACTATACCAAAAGCTAACAACGGCAAGCGTTGTTCCATGTGATGGTGAAAATACACCTGTCCGTCCCATGGTCCATATAGGAAAGCCCATAGGTAGAAAACAATCAGCAGACCGAAAAAGAACCACTCTTTCGTGGGCTTGGTCTTCCAGCGTTGATCCACCACGAACTCAATGAGCCAACTGATGATAAACAGGCTCAAACCGCCGTAAAGCAGGACACGCGGAACCAGGTTGGAGTAGAACAGACAGGTGCAGAGGGCCCATACCAGACCGACCACCGAGCAATAATGTAAAATCTGTTTAGGCGTCATACCAGCCGCGTTTGAATTCATGTAACTTGTTGATCTTGTCATCCCAGTCGTATAGACAAAGACGCTTGATATATTTGCGTATTTCCCTGCGATAGTATTTCTGCAGCGCCGGGTATAGATGCAGCATGCGGTGAATATTACGGGCGATGTAGTAATAACGCCATGCAGGGTGGGGAGTATAGGGGTGCTTGGTAGGACCGATATAGTGAATACCATTCCCCAAATGATGCGTGAGCAGAATACAATTCGTGCGAATCACTTTCCATCCTAACTGACGTACATGGCAACAAATCTCATCGTCCACCATATCGATAAAGAAGTCTTCGCGGAATCCTCCGGCTTCTTGCCAGGCTTTCAGGCGAAGCAGATTGCCGGAACACATAACTAATTCGCGCTCTTCAAACCGACCTCCTGTACGATGTTTTTCCGGAGTACCGTCACAATCATGGAAAGGAGAGAAGATAGCCACCCGGTCAAACTGCCCGTATTGTTGCGCTTCGGTGAGGTATTGCGGGAGGGTGTGTTGGTCCCAACGGGAATCCTGATCCATGGTTAGAACCCATTGTGCACCGTGTTCCAAAGCATACTGACAACCGCGGTTGAGGGCGGTGGCAATTCCGGCATTTTGAAGCAGGGGAATATAGGTGATTCGCTCATCGGAAGGAATGAGTGCACTGTTATCCGTTTCGCTATTATCCACGATGACGACATGTGCGACATCGTCTTTGTATAACGAGAGGGTTTGGTATTCTTTCTCGGTCGGGTGAAACCAAACGACCACGGCGTATAAGTTATTGAAGTTTCCGGATACCATTTTTACATATGTATTGATTTTGTTCTTGCATCTGTTGGCAGTAGATAGAGTTCTCGTCATGGTCCTGCCAGTTCTCTTTGTGGTACAGGTGATACTGAACGGCGAGATTGCGTAGCGAAACGATCTTGCATCCGATTGCCTGCAGGCGCCATTCGATATCGTAGTCTTCGCCGGTGGCAGGGAGCTTGTAGTTCTCGTCAAAGCCGTTGATGGCAATCAAGTCTTGTCGGGACATCGACATGTTGCTGCCAACCAAGTGCTTGACGGGACGGCGGAAACGTTCTGCCCATTGACAGAAGAACGCCTCTTCCACGAAGCGGCAACCACGATGCCAAAACAGGTACGGCCAGAAATTTATTTTCTCTCCCTTGAGGAAGCGATCACTCAATTCCGGCGATAGTTTGATGCGTTTACCGGCCAGCATAACGCCTCGTTGTTGGTAGCGGATGTGGTATTCCATAAACCGCGGGTGCAGTACACAATCGCCGTCGATGAACACGAGCCAGTCCGTGTGAGCGGCCATTACTGATTTATTCAAGATAAGCTCTTTGCGCCATCCCTTGTCTTCCTGCGTGAGGTGTTGCATGGGCCAGCGGAAAGGATAGGACCGTACAAAAGCAGCCATCTGTTCATTCTGACCGTCCTCGGAGATGATCACCTCAAAGTCCTGCTCTGTCTGGCGTTCCAAACTTTCCAGAATGGCTTTGAGTGCGGTAATGTTCTTATACACAGATATAATCAGGGTCGCTTTCATGATAAACCGTACGATGTAGTTGTTAGATGTTCTTTTTTGGTGTGTTGCCAGATTTTCTTATTATTCTGCCAGTCCTCTTCATTGCGATAGGGACGTTTATGATAGAGATGCAACAAGGGTGTACCGTAGCGCAATTGGATACCTTTGATACCGGCGTTCTCCAGCCGTTGTCCGAATTCGCGATCTTCGGCTCCGTAACGCATGCGGGTATCAAAGCCTTTTGCTTTCAGGATATATTCCCGCCACGTGGAAGCATTGCCTCCGTTCCAACTGGCATTCGTCGGCGTGAGACGGTTCATCAGGGCGCAGAGCCAGTCGTTTCTCCATAGTTTGCTCATCTTCCAATTCCACGGCATACCGTGAGTGCGCAGCCATGTGATACTAAAAGCATTGCCGGAACGGATGTCCTCTTCCGTGATGGCATAACTGAGGCGCTCCGGTATCATGATGGCACCTCCTGATATGAAATGACCGGGGCGGGCATGCTTGTAATGCTGGCTGATAAAATCATGGCGTGGGATGAGATCCTGATCCATGAAGATGAGATAATCGCTTTGAGCTGCCAGAACGGCCTGGTTCAAGATCGTTGTCTTGCGGAACCCCTGATCTTCGTGCCAAACATGTCGCAGCGGCAGTTCCGATTGATAGCGTTGAATCAAATCACGGGTGCGCTCATCGGACCCGTCGTCGGCGATGATGATCTCATTGGCCGGATGAACTTGATTCTTTAGCCCCCATAGCACTTTCTCCAACCATAACGGATTGTTATAAGTCGAGACGATGACACCAATCGTAAAAGAGTCGTCGGTAATAAAATGCTCGTGCGGGTGGTGCGCCCAGAAATGTCTTCGTGCCGAGAGAATCCATTCGCGACAGCGGGCTTCATCAATCTGCCGCGCTTGTGCATAGGCAGGTGCAAGCACTTCAAAGAAGTCGGTTTTGCCCCACAGACGGCAGAAGTTTTTACAACCCTGACGGGACGAAATGTGACCAAAATAGAGGCGGTTGATATCGATGATCTCGAATTGCCAATTCCCGTTGATTTGGTCGTAAAGGATATTACCCGGCGAATAATCGAGGTGGTATATACCGGCTTCGTGCATGCGCGCTGTGAAACGCGCAAAGGCCTGAATGAGTGATTCTTTGCCGCTTATATCCCCGTCTCGGAACTCATAAAAAGTATGCCGGAGAGAACTCTGGAGCGTAACAAGGTAGGATTCCACCAAAAGGTGATTCTTGTATAGCAGAATATACGCAACCGGTTCCGGTGTCGCGATGCCGCGATCCAAGAGCGTCCATGCATTCTCATAAGCGCGCTTGGCTTTCGGAGAGCGGAAGAAAGTGTATCCGATACGATTCAGCAAGCGCGGCGTATGGAAGCGCTTCACGCACAGGGCAGTACCATCCGGTGCGGTGATAAGACGTATCTGGTTACGCGCATCGTAGATCACCTTGCCTTCGTTGGCAAAGCAATCCGGAATGGACTGTATCCATTCGCGCAAATGCCCGTATTTCGGATTAATCACTACTTTCATTTTACAACTCGTTCAACTATCTCTTCCGGCGCGATGTCCATGCATCGGTAATCGCCGTATTGACAGGGTTTATTGCCATAGATAGAGCACGGACGGCAATCCAGATCGCGCTGAATACAGTCGCACTCGTGTTGCCCGTACCCTAAAAAGCCGGCGTACGGATGCGTTGCTCCCCAGATGGACACCACCCGTGTTCCCACCAGCGATGCCAGATGCATATTACCCGAGTCCATACTTACCATCACGCGCAACCCGCGCATGATCTCCAGTTCCTCCCGCATTGTCTTCTTGCCGGCAACCGATTCCACTCCCGCGTACTTGGCTGCCCAACCTTCCAATATGTCCTGCTCCTTTTTTCCGCCGCCGAACAGCACCACTTTCTCTCCCCGTTCACTCAGCATTGCAACCACGCGCTCCATGCGATCAATCGGATAGATCTTTCCCTGGTGGGCTGCAAAAGGAGCAATGCCTACGCCGGATCGGTCCGATGTCGGTGCCTTATCTATCTTAAGTTGATCCGTTATCGGAAGATGCAGTGCGGCGAATACATCGGCATAGCGCTCTGTGGTATGTCTCAGTTGTGCATGCACTTTTCCTTGCGTCAGCCGGCGTTTGTCCCGGCGACCTTTGTCGATAGATGCAATCTTCGCGCCCTTCAGCCGCATCGCTGTGCGGATATAGAACGAGCGGAGGACGCTATGCATGTCTGCTACGCAGTCGAATGATCCCAGCCCGGAAACAATCTCGTGCAGCGACTGCTTCTTAAGATCCACACCATGGAAGGTTACGTTCGCCGGCATGTCGGCAAATAGATCTGCAAAACGTTGCTGGGACAGCATCGTAAAGTCCACCTCCGGATATTGCTTTGCTACAGCACGCAGGATGGGGACGAGCATCGCTACATCGCCCAAGGCCGAGAATCGTATGACGAGAATCTTTCTCACTTTTTACCGTACAATACCGGATTCAGATTCGGATCGTTGTACATCTTCATCTGGCGATAGACCTTCATGATGCGTGTACCGGCTTGGTAATCCGCCAATAACTGACCGATAGACGTCGTCATGTCCACCAACTGCTCTTTGAGCACCGCCATTTTGGCTTCGCATTGTTCATGCTGAGCCTCGCTCACATCCTTGCGGTCCACTTGCTCCTGCATGTGCCATAACTTAACATGCAGAATACTCAAACGGTCAATCGCCCAAGCAGGACTCTCCGTGTTGATGCGCGCATCCGGCTGAGGCTGAACGTCATGATACTTCTCCCAAAAATAACTGTCGATACGCTCCACCAAATCCGTACGGTCCTGGTTGCTGTGATCGATACGACGTTTCAACGCCAATGCTTCCAGCGGATCAATATTCGGGTCACGAATAATATCTTCCAGATGCCATTGAACGGTGTCGATCCAGTTCTTGAGATACAGATCATGCTCAATCGTTCCCGCCTCATACGGGTTGTGAATAGGCGCATCTACATCGTCCGTGCGATGATAGTCCTTCACTGCTTGCGCAAAAATGCGATTACTTAATTCTACAAAATTCATATTTACCAAGTTTTTATTATATCTCTCTTTGTGATTGTGATCATCCCGCCGAACGTATTGCCGTACTGCGTTCCGAAATCTCCGCCTAAAGCCAAACCAAACTCCAGTCCCCAGGCTTTCTGTACGGTTTTCTTGACTTCCAACAGCACGGCTGTGTTATGACTCCGTTGCGGTCTGCGGTAATTGCCGTAGTTGTCCGCATACGTCACCATCGCGCGATACCGAAAACCGTATATGTCGCCTCGTACACCCACATGGTGCGCCATCACACGACTGTTACTCAGACTCAGCAGCGGAGAGCCGATGATTCGTCCGTAGTACGTCCAACCTTGCGTATAAATACCATTCTGATAGTAACTGTCGTTACCCCCATATATCGCGCCGTCGCGGTCATGGATAGGACCGCTCTGATCGGTCGTGTTCAAAAACTCATAGGTCACACCCTCAATAAACGGCCATCTTGTTTGTACCGCACAAACGCCCCATAAGCCGTCTGTGTTATTCATCCCTCGTCCGATAAAGCGGATCGGACCATCCTCGTTGATCACCTGCCAATACGCACTCACTCGCCAACCTTCCCCCTTCACATCCAGCGCCAACTGCTGAAAACCGATATGATTGCCCTGCGCATTGATCTGGTCGTTTCGCATCGTGCCGCCCGATTCCACTAAGAAGGTATGCTTAAAAGCTGCCCAACTATTGCCCAAATCACCGTACACGCTCGAGTATCCGCCCCATTGTGCCACATGATGAAACTCATAACTCAGGTTGACCGGCAACCTGCCGCCGACACGACCGCCGATATACTTGTGATGCAGCAACGTGCCCTTCACGTCTGTATAGTTGTCGCTCAACCAACCGTGCGTAAGACCGCCTTTCACCTCCAGATACCCGAACAGACCCGGAATCGCCGTCCAGCGGTCCAGACCGATACGAATCTGCGGGATGGGGTGGGCGTTATTCGAGAACAGCAGACTCCCGCTACTCAACTCCGCATCCCCGGCTCCCCAGTAACGCGGTTGGATACCTGCCGTGATATCAAAGATATACAATCGTACATGAGCGTAGAGTTGATTGAAATAGCCGCCTAACAGGATCTGATTGCGTTCCGGCGCACGTAGGGTCAACTGTACTCCGAAATCGTAATCCCACCACCGTTCATTATGTACGGCTTCTTTATATATACCTCCGCTCAAATTGCCGCTGATGGCGCTCGTGCTTACATCCCCGTACGTGTTCGCATGCATCAGACTCGGTGTACAATCTCCGGAACTTATAGCAAAGCGGATTCCCGCTATCCAGCGGAGCGTATCAGCGCCTGCCGACACGCTGTCCCGGATGCCCGTCGGCCACCATTTCCAGCTGAGTTCCCGCGCTTGCATGCACGAGCAGCACAACAGCAATATGACGAACCACTTACTCTTCAATTCGATACAAACCATTCAAAACGTTGCTGTTCTCATCTTCGCCTAAACCGAAATAAACCTTGCCGTCAATACGGAAGGCAATTTGGTTTTCTGCTCTTCCACACGGCATCGTTCCGCACCATTCCCATGCATCTTTGGTCGGCAGATACCGCATATAACTGTCCATCACCTCGCCGCCTGTCATATCCCCCGCGTGGTAGCGCCCGCCAAACAGGTAGATATACTGATCGTCGTCCGCACAAGCGCACCATTGACGTCCCTTACCCGGTATCGAACTTTTCTCGTTCCATCGGTCTTGCCGCAAGTCCGCCGCGTACCATTGGGTGAGATTGTTTGTGTTAAAACCCGTACCGAAATATAGGACTCCGTCTTTGACCAACCCGGCTCCGCCAAAACAAGCTCTTGCGCGATCGGAGTCGTCTTCCAGCATTTGCCAGCTGTCCGTTGCTACGTCATAGATGCAGATATTTCGCGTAAAACCGTATCCGAATCCATAGATGACATAGATCTTGTTGTCGTATACAAATGAGGTAGGTGCTACCGTATTCGCATTCGGGAAATCCGCCAACTGCTTCCATTGACCGGTAGCCGGCGTATATGACCACCAATCGCGTTGATAGGCTGTGTCATTATATGCCTTTGTCGCCGAGTATCCCACACCCATATAGAGTGTTCCTTCATAGGCAACCATTGTGGCGTTCACGCGTGCTTTCATCGGCGCGTTTCCTACCTTCAGCCAACCGTCCGCCTTCGGGTCGTACTGCCATAACTCATTCCGGTACGTTCCCTTGGCGTCTCGACCGGCGAACACATAGGCTTTGCCGTCAAGCACGGTCGCACACGCGCTCGCTCTGCCTTCCGGCATCGATGCGCAGGCACGCGTACTCAACGCTACCTTGGGCGTTTGATGACAACTCACCATTATCATCACTGCCAACAAAAGCCCTATGTACTTTTCACTCCTCACTCTTCACCGTTAATTCATTATTCACCATTCGATGGATATACTGCTGAATAAACGCCTTCAGATAGTCCAGCATCGGCGCGATGCGTTCTGGCTCGATCGTCTTCGCCAGATTCTCTTTCACGTATCGGTCGTTGCGATAGTCATACACGCCCGTCACGTTCTCGCCGTCGTACTGCACGAGCAGGCTGTCCGAGAAAATCTGATAAACAGGTGCGTTATAGCACACCGCGTACGGGTGTTGCTTTGTCTGAGTCAGTACGTTCTCGCCGAACGCGAAATACGGTTCGTCATAGTTCAACCATGCCAGCACAGACGGCATGACATCGGTCTGACTCACTACCTCTTCGCGCATCTCAGGTGCCAACTGCGGGTGATAGAAAGCAATCGGTATCTCATACAATCCCCGCGAGTTCGTGTATTCCGGTAGTCTCAACTCATTCGTATGGTCCGCCAAGATAACAAACAACGTGTGCTCAAACCACGGCTGTTGTTTGGCGTTCTCAAAGAACCGCCGCAAGGCGTGATCGGCGTAGCCCAAAGGTTCATGAATAGGCAGCGGACCTTTCGGGAACGTGTCCTTGTACTGCGCCGGAACCTTAAACGGATGGTGACTCGAAGCCGTGAACACCGCTGTCATGAACGGTTCTTGCATCGTGCTCATCGTGTTCGCATAATACTGCAGGAACGGCTCATCCCAGATCGCCCAAGTACCATCGAACTCATCAGGATTATTGAACTCGGTCATGCCGTAGTACGCATCAAAACCTGCACTCCGGGCATAGGCCTGGAAGCCCATGCTACCGTTCGGAGCACCGTGGAAGAAAGCGGTCGTATAACCCTTCTTACCTAAACGTTCGGCAATCGACGAAACCGCATTCGTCGAATACGGACTCAGCGTGTACGGTTCGATCAGCATCGGGATGGAAGACAATGCCGACGGCATCGCATCGACGCTCTTACGTCCCGAAGCGTACGAATATTTAAACGTCACGCATTGTGTCAGCAGCGAATCCAAGAACGGTGTGTAACCCGTATAATCATCCAGATCCTGATTATAGAAACCTACATACTCCTTGCTGCATGACTCCCAGATGATCACCACCACATTATCTGTCCGCATCGGACCGGCATAGGCTTCATGGATCGGACTCATGTGCTGATCCAACTCCTCCGGTTTGAAATAGTTGCGCTCTACGTAGGTCGTGTTCTCGATCGTCTTCATCACCGAGAACGGCGTGTTCAACACCAGCGCCGCCTCGCGCGGAGCGTTCGTGTACTGCAGCGCGTTACTCAGCGTGATAGGGCGTGTGTAACTGCCGAAACCACCGCGGATACCGATCACACTCATATAGATCGACACCACAAAAAGTGCCACCTCCACCGGATAATAGATATACGCTTTTGTTCTCGGCAGACTGTATGTGCGGCGGGTCAACCGGAAGAACGCTACCAGCAGCACAATCAGCATCAATACCGCATACCAGTACTCGACGATACCGTTCGCGATCACGATGCCCATATTATCGTCGTTCGATACTTCCGTAAAGAACGCACAGGTCGCGCGGCGGTCAACAAACTGAATATATACGCTGTCCGCCATGTTCACGATGATACCCGCTGCATTCGGAATCCAGTACAACCACAACAGCACTTTCTGATAAATCCTGTTCTCGCGCCAATTCGCCGGTAATGGAAGAAGCATACCGATCACATAAGCCGAACTCAGATAGAGTACCGCCGTCAAATCAAAACGCATACCACCCAACAGAATCTCGATCAGGTGCGGGGTGTCAATATTCGGGAAAATAGGACGATCCATGTAGTAGCAGAACACGCGCATGATGGTGTAGATCAGCATGATCCACGCGATATTACATGCTGTTACCGTCCACGGATGCTTCCAAAAACTCTTCAATTTATCCATATCTCTTATCTCTTAACTCTTAACTCTTAGCTTTCAACTCTTGTCTTTTTCTTTAACTCAAAATCACGTCCCAGATAGTTCTGCCGAACAATCGGGTTAGCCGCTAACTCTTCTGGCGTACCATGGAACAGGATCTTTCCCTCAAACAGCAGGTACGCGCGGTCGGTGATCATCAGCGTCTCATCCACGTTATGGTCGGTGATCAGGATGCCGATGTTTTTGTCTTTCAGTCGCCATACCACGTCTTGAATCTCCTGTACCGCGATCGGATCGACACCCGCAAAAGGCTCATCCAGCATCACGAACTTCGGTTCGATAGCCAGACACCGTGCGATCTCCGTACGTCTTCTTTCTCCACCGCTCAAGCGGTCGCCGAGGTTCGTCCGTACATGCGCCAGGTTGAACTCCTTAATCAGACTCTCTAACTTCTCCGCCTGATACTCCTTGCTGAAATCGGTCAACTCCAGCACCGAGCGGATATTGTCCTCTACCGTCATCTTGCGGAATACACTCGCCTCTTGCGGCAGATATCCGATTCCCATTTTTGCACGTTTGTACATAGGGTAGGAGGTGATGTCCTGGTCGTTGAGGAAGATCTTTCCGTGATTAGCCGTCACCAGACCTGTCGTCATGTAGAAGGTCGTGGTCTTACCGGCTCCGTTCGGTCCCAGCAGACCCACGATCTCGCCTTGCTCCAGCTCAATCGACACGTCATTCACTACGGTTCTCTTCCCGTATTTCTTAATCAGATGCTCTGTTCTTAATCTATCCATAGTGCTACGGGGCAGTGATCGCTATGTACTGCCTCTGTTAAAATTTTACCATCCTTGAGTCGTCCTCTCAAACTCTCTGTTACCCACAGATAGTCGATTCGCCAGCCTACGTTGCGTGCGCGTGCGCCCGCTCTCCAGCTCCACCAACTGTACCGCTCTGCGCTCTGGTCAAACACGCGGAAAGAATCTACGAGTCCGCTCGCCTCCCAGCGGTCCATCCATTCGCGCTCTTCCGGCAAGAAACCACTCACGCCGATCTGGCGTTCGGGGTGGTTGATGTCGATTGGTTTATGGCAGATATTATAATCGCCGCAGATCACGAGGTTCGGACGCTCTTTGCGCAATTCGTTCACCCAAACAAGGAAATCCTCCAAAAACTCCATCTTGAACTCCTGACGTATATCGCCTGTCGTGCCGCTCGGTATATACGCATCGACAATCGTCAAATCGCCGAAATCCACGCGCAGCACACGTCCCTCGCGGTCGTATTTCGGATTACCCATGCCGACCACAACCTTATCCGGTTCCTGCTTTGTGAACACACATACACCCGAGTATCCTTTCTTCTCGGCCGAGTGAATAAAACTCCGATACCCGAGTTCCTGCATTGCCATCACATCGATCTGTTCCGGCTGCGCCTTACTCTCCTGAATACAGAAAACGTCCGGGTTCTCTTCCTTTAACCATTCCAGCAATCCTTTGCCGATGGCAGAACGGATTCCGTTCAAATTATAACTGATGATTTTCATAACCCAAAATCGTATATTCTTTATCGCCTCGTATAATAATCACTTGCCCGTCGCGCAGAATCTTCTTCGCTACTTGCTCCTTTTTTGCATCCTCTACGCTCAGGAACGTCGGTTCTCCGCCGCCGTTTACCTTAAACGTGATCACTCCGTTCGTTTCTGCGATGTCTGTCAGCTGATAATTCGTCACGCGGGTAAAAGACGTCGTTGTCTGGTACGGATACACATCGCCTTGTTTGCCGAAATAGCCGTTTTCTCGGTTGTTCTTATTGTAATAAGGTGTCAAGCCATCAGCCTCCATAATATCCACACCCATATCACTTACCGTGTTATTGACCGTGTTCCCGCTCCATTTGTTATAGTCGAAATTCACTTTCGTGATCAGCAAACCGTGACCGGGAAGATACTCGTCCCAGCCGCTCTGCTGGCGATTCTCTAACATATAAAACGCCTTGTCCGGTTGTAAGATATTACCCACCGTAGTTCCGTTTTCCGTCAGATAAGCGGCGGTGTGACCTGCGTTCAACTCCGATAACGTCACGTCCGCAGCCCCGTTCAGGATCTGCGGCGTCATCCAACCCATCCACCAGCGCTCATAAGCCGAGTACATCGGCGGAGTAATCAGGTCGTTGTTATATACGCCGTAATCCATTACATCCCACATCGCCAGCGTCTTATGGTCCGTTTCGTTCGTCGTGTATAAATCGGGCAGACCCATGATATGGCTGAACTCGTGCACAAACACACCGATACCGGCCAGACCACCGTTCCAAGCAATCTCATTTGTACAGCAGTAACGGTTGATCCGTTTGCCGTCCAAGTTGATCTGGTCACTCGTAGCACTCAGCATATACTGATGCGGCCAGATTGTATTCTCTACATAACTGTCTGCCTCGCCTTGACCGGCATATATAACTACGACCCAATCTACCTCGCCGTCGCCGTTATAGTCGTATTGACTGAAATCCAATCCGCATTGTTGATCTGCCAATTGGCAAGCCTCTTTAACCATCTTCCCCGGGCGTTTGTCTCTATTGTTGACGTTTCCTCCGTAGTATTCCTGAGTCCCACTAACCGTCACAGGACCGTAGAAATCCAACTGCAGGTCGTATTGACCGAACGACGCGTCGAGGAAATACTTGTGAATCGAACCGGTGGCGCCGCCGGCATGGTAGTCGTCACTCGTCGCCCATTCGATCATGGTCTCTTTGCTATGTGTTAAAACCGTGTCGCTGAAGTTCACTAAGATCACCGGTCCTTTCGGCGCCAACAATCGATCCAAACCCGTTGTCTGAACCGCTCTGCGTTGCGCTCTTTCACTCTTCATCCGTAACCGTTCAGCCTTCGCTTCCTCGCTCATCGGCATCAGCGTTTGCTCATCCAACCAAACGCCCTCTGCATCCGTCAGATAGTGCATGTCTTCGTTGCCATGCATATACACCATCTTCTCCATCCCGTCCGCCGCGCGCATCATGCGCCCGTCGCGCCGCGCAGGTATCGCCCACGCTCCCGCGCACGCGAATAACAATCCTATCAAAAATACTTTTTTCATCTATTCGCTTCTTTGATTTTCTTAAACAACTCGCTTGCAAACACGAAGTCATTGAGCGCCTCGTTATCGCTGTTCATGATATCGTGCCGACTCCCCTGCCATTCGAGCTTTCCGCCTTTCAGGAACACAATGTTATCGCCTATCTCCATGATCGAGTTCATGTCGTGACTGTTCACGATCGTACAGATATTATACTCTTTCGTGATATCCTGTATCAACGCATCGATCACCAGACTCGTCTTCGGATCCAGACCTGAGTTCGGTTCGTCGCAGAACAAGTACTTCGGCTCCAGCACAATCGCCCGTGCGATCGCGACACGTTTCTGTTGACCACCGGATATCTCACTCGGCATCAGATTCCATACCCTCTCCGGCATTTCCACACGCCTTAGACAGAACTCAGCCCGCTCTTTCATCTCTTTGTGACTCTTCGTGCTGAACATCTCCATCGGAAACAGCACATTCTCCATCACCGTCATCGAGTCGAACAGCGCCGATCCCTGAAACAGCATACCTACCTCGCGATGCAGCATCCGGATGTCTTTACTCCGCATCTCCGCGATATCGCGCCCGTCATATAGAATCTGTCCGCTGTCCAGATCATGCAGACCGATCAGACTCTTCATCAAAACCGTCTTGCCGGAACCCGACTGACCGATGATCATATTCACCTCTCCGTCCTTCAGCGTCGTACTCACATGGTTCAACACCACATTCCCGTCAAAACTCTTTACTATATCTTTTACTTCGATCATAACAACAATTTCGATAAAATGAGGTCCAAGAACAGGATCATAATGTTCGAGTTCACGACAGCGTTCGTACTCGCCTTTCCGACATCGAGCGCTCCGCCTTTGGCGTAATACCCGTAGTAACTCGCCATACTCGTGATCACAAACGCAAACACCAGACTCTTGATGATCGCGTACCATACGAAATACGGATTGAACGCATACTGAACGCCCAGCAGATAGTCGTGTATCGTGATGATATCCGTGAACGCGCCTACGCCCCAGCCGCCGATCAGACCTGCCGCCGTCGAGATAATGAACAAGAACGGCATGATGCTCATAAACGCCAGAATCTTCGGTAATATCAGATAGTTTGCACTATTGACACCCATGATCTCCATGGCATCGATCTGCTCCGTGATTCGCATCGTGCCGATCTCCGACGCGATGTTACTTCCTACTTTGCCCGCCAATATCAAGCTTAGAATCGTACTCGAGAACTCGAGCAGCAACGTATCGCGCGTCAGCAGACCCGTGATATACGTCGGCAATAACGGGTTCTCCGTGTTCGTCTTCGCCTGAATCGTCAGAATTGCACCGATAAACACCGATATCAACAGCACGATCGGCAGACTCTGCAGACCCTGTTTCTCCAACTCCCGGCTATACTGCCGCCAGAACATCCGCTGTCTGTCCGGCAACCGCAGTACCTTGCCCATCAATAGGAAGTATTCTCCTATATGTTGTAAAATATGCATACTAACGCAAATTAAATCGGGCGCAAAGGTACAACAAAAAATCGACATACGCAAATGTATGCCGATTTTTTTGCTATTTTCGTAAAATTTATTTTACGATTGCGCCTTGTGCATTGTAGATAACGCCGTTCTTCTCGATCATCAACTGACCATTCTTGAAGAACTTAACAGCCTTAACAGCCTCTTCTGCGTTCTCAATGCCTTCTTCGCCCGGCTCAACGGCTACGCCTTCAATAACTACGTTTTGTACACCGAGATATTTATTGTTAGCTGCAGCTGAGACGTTATTCAACCACGGTAATACACGAACATGAAGTGTCTCTCCTGCAGGGATAACGAGAAGCGGAGTGAATTGTAAATGGTTAACCTCAAAATTGGTCATATTTTTCAATTCTACCAATTCTGCAAAGTTCTCCACACCTGCGCGAACGCGGCAACACATGGAAGATATACTATGTGCAGCGACATCCAACTTAATGCCGGTGATACGAACGTTTAACGTAGCAGGAGCGGTCAACGAGAAATCAATATACCGAGTCGCGTTCTCATCCAACTCTTCGGCAGGCCATGCTACCTTGCTGGCACAGCCCTCATCCGAGTTGTGGAACCGAACCATGACGATACCGGTGCTCTCGCTATCGTAGAACTCATTCTTAGCGCTGTTATAGTCGATAGCGGCCATGTTACTCAGCGTCATCTGTCCGCTAATCGGACCTTCACATACTGCCGCAAGAGGAGCAGTAGGCAATGCCTTCAGTTCCCAAGTTGCACTTACCTCACTACCGCCATCCAATGAGATAACGGTCGCTGTTACAGGAATGACGATGCGGATATCACCCGATTCAACCACCACCGAATCCGTCTTTTCTCCCGCTTCTGAATAGAGTGCGCGGATATATAATTTCTGGAATAAACTACCTTCCGAATAAACCAAAGACGCCGTGGAACCATATACCTCTTTGTCCAGACTTACTTGCAAATTCTCGCTCGCTGTGATGGTGAGTGTACCCGAAGCTGGCGCTAAACCGGAACCCGATAATATGGTTTCGCGATCTTGCGTTATGCCGCTATAGGTCTCGCCTATCTCTATACTCGTCGGGTTAGCAATCACAGTGGTCGGAATATCAATATACTCCGCTAAGATGCCGGAATTTTTCATCAACTGTGCTGCTTCACGGGCTACTAAATTCGCCGCTAATGCGTTCAAGTGCGTGTTATCGCCCGTCGTGAATAGTTGTGAATTGCAGTTACTCTGACCGTACTGCACGTACAGCGCACGCGTAGCCTCTGTCAGATCCAGGAATGGCACGTTCTCTTCCTGACCCACAATACGCATGGCCTCTACATAACTCATGGACTTATCCGTAGCCGGCACACTCTGGTTGGTCAATAGGGTAGTGCCTTCGATTTTGCTAAAACTGTCTCCTAAATCGTGTTGACCCTTGCGAGTGATGTCGCCGTTTTTCCAATAGTTACGGCATATAGGACCTACTAAAATAGGTGTAACACCCTTTGCGCGCGCCTCGCTGATAAACAGACGTAAATAATCACGGAACGTGGTTTGGGGATTCGTTCCGCGGTTTTCAGAGGGAACAGCTATCCCATTTGCTTCACAATAGGCTGCGTAATCCAGATTGTCGGTACCATTGGTGTGGATACCCTCGTCATTGTGAGCAAATTGAATAATAAGATAGTCGCCCGTGTTCATGGCGTCCTTTACTGCTTTCCAATCTTCGTTCGCTAAATAGAACTGGCGCGTGTCTCGTCCTGAATGACCGGCATTGTTAACCGTTACAATGCTCGGATCAAAAAATGCTCCTAAGAACATTCCCCAGCCGCGCTTAGGATTCGAATCGGCATACCACGACATCGTGCTGTCACCAATCGTGTGCACCTTGATTGCGCCCATAGGCAGGCTTAATAGCGCTGCCAAGGCAATAGATAATATCTTTTTCATATCCTTATAATTACAAAAGAGGGCTCGCTATGTGCGCGCCCTCTTGTTTGTATGAACGTTTTTTACTTTACAATAGCACCCTGTGTATTGTAGATAACGCCATTCTTCTCGATCATCAACTGACCGTTCTGGAAGAACTTAACAGCCTTAACCTCAGCCTTGCTGTTCTCAATACCGGTCTCTTGATCTTTCGTGAAGGTGATCTTGTAGATGCGGAGTTGGTTAGCGGAGAAGCCACCCTCTGCGCCTTCGTCTTCCATCATACCCTCAAGCTTAACTTCACCAGCTGCAACTGCAATCTCCTGAGTGGTAGCCTTGGTTGCACTATTGGATTTCTCACCGGTGTCCTCACCATTCAAGAAAATATGACGATACGGACGGTTTCCACCAGTGTTACTGAAGTCAATGACAAGCTTACCGGGAACAGAAGTGATGAATCTCAGCATCGGACCCTGGAAGCATTTGTTGCTATTATAATAGAAATATTGAGCTTTACCCTCGAGTTTATCAGCAGCAAAACTTTCTGCCCAATTGTCAGAAGTGTTGGCTAAAATATATGCGAGATTAGCATCAACTGGAGCAATATCTGCATTTGCAGCACCGTTCCAATCCCAAACGATATCATCGTCAACAACAACTAATTCTTCTTGCGGAGCTAATTTGTTGCACTGCAATGCTACGTGAAGCTCAAAGCTGCCGGCATTGATGATGATATCGCCGTTGAACTCCTCATTATCCAGCGGAGCGTAGGTAACTACGAATTTCTGATCAATTGCACCCTCATTGATTGAGAATGTAGCAGGGCTAATGCTCAAACCTGCATGGTTCGGTACTACAATGCTTGCTGTTGCACCTTCAGGAAGGTTCGCACCTTTCAGTTCGAAAGAATCCTGCTTTTGCTCTAAACCACTACGACCAATCTTGAGATCCAAAGTCTCTTTGGTTACATATGCGATCGGGTCTGTGCTCGGTACACCATACAGGCCAGAGGTCAAAACAACCTCGAATGAAGCAATCTTCAATTCTGTGTTATTGTCCTTGAAATGCAGGTATGTTTGACCGTTTTTGGTGGTTAAGTCCTCTGCGGTAAAGGTAAAAGATTGCGGACCTTTTTTGCCATCACTGCTCGGTGTCTCTGCGTATTTTGACCACAAACGTTTGCTATCTGCTGCAGCTTCTCCGTTTACGTATAATTGCAACCAACGGGAATCAGAACTACCTTTAACAGTCATAGAAATTGTACCGGCGCCACCTGCAGGAACAGGAATATAACCGCTACTTTGACCTTGCCATGAGAATTGGTTGCTGCTTGTGAATTTCATTTTACCACTTGCGGACGGAGCGTAAATAATGCCAACGTCTTCTGTCTCACCTGCAGGAACGTTAATTTGTGAACTCGGCAAAATAAACGTCCATGTAGAGGTGGTTCCGTCAACAGAAATAACTTGGGTTGAATAAGTACCCACGTTTTCGGTCTGAGCCATCATTGCTACGCTTGCCAGAATGGCAGCTGCGAATGTGAATAATTTTTTCATGTGTTTTGTTTTTTTAGTTAAACGAAAATTTTGGGTTATCTATATAGTGTTTGCTATATATACTTTGCAAATCGACCACAAAAGTACAACTTTTCGCGCATATATGCAAATAATTAAGGTCCAAAAACTGATTTTGTGCAAAAAACGTCAATTTTTCCACATCCAAATTTGCATAAATCAAATAAATGTACTAATTTTGCAAAAATTTTGTGAGACCTATGAATCGCATCTTTTCATACATCCTGATTTCTGCCCTGCTGATCGCCGCATCAGCCTCTTTCGCTACAGATATATCCCATCATTTTGGCACCAAAATAGGGAACAATACGCTGACCCGCTTCAATGCTAACACAGTAGGCAGAACGGACGACGGACTCGTTTATACCTGTCGCGGGAATGTCGATTTTAGATATGTATTGGATCCTGGATACATGTGCATTCATCTGCCTAATGGGACAGGTGATTCCGTTATTATTTCTCCTCCGTTAACGAAACTCTCAGAATTGAAAATTTATCCGTACTCTCATACAGCAAAAGTAGTAGATGTCAAAGTCGCTATCTCAACGGATGGGGCCACATGGAGGGAAGACCTTGTTACAATGGATTATTCGAATAGTACTTTTGTTAGGGCTACCATTCCTGTCCGGGCATACTACCTTAAAATTTATGCAGTCAGGAGCACGGATATCCTAAGTATAACTTATACGTATCTGGACTGTAACTGTTTCTCCGTCACGCCCTAATGAAGATAGCGAACGACATATTGATTCCTGAGTTGGCGCGACTTTTGGCCGAAGGCAAAGAGGTTCGTTTTACCCCTTCCGGCGTCAGTATGCGTCCCTTCATCGAGGGCGATCAGGATAGTGTCATTCTTAAGGCACTCACACGCCCGCCTCGCCGCGGAGACATCCTCTTGGCGCAGACCCAAACGCTCTGCGGGCAAACGACCTACGTTCTCCATCGTCTCATTCGTATTGAGAACGATACTTACGTTCTTCAGGGTGACGGAAATCTGGCCGGCGAAGAGTGTTGTGCCCTCGGCGATATCATTGGCCATGTCACACGCATTGAGACCCCTACCGGCCGCCGTAAACCCCTCACTCGCGGCTATTTATGGCACTTACTTAAACCCGTCCGCAACTATCTCTTAAAGCTCTATCGTCATTCCATTTTGAAATTATATAAAAATGAGAACAATTGAAGGATTTCGCCTCCGTAAGTTAGGCAACGAATATATTCTCGTCGGAGAATCAATGGCGCTCATCAATTTTAACAAGATGATCACCCTCAACGAAACCGCTGCTTTCCTCTGGGAGAAGGCCGCTGAATTATCCTCTTCTCACGGCTCTTTTGACGCCGCTTCCCTCACCAAAGCCCTCTGCGCCGAGTACGACGTCGCTCCCGAACAGGCCATGACCGACGTCACCGCTACCATCGATTCCTGGCTTGATGCCGGCGTAATTGAATAAATAATTCTTACTTGGCACTTTGAATATGTTTTAAAACATAAAAAAGTGTCATTTTTTAAGAAACGGCTACACCTTATTATTAATCGCGCGCGTAAGTGTGCGATTTTTTTGCGTATTTCAAAGAAATATATTAATTTTGCACCCGTTTTTGAGATTAAAACACACAAAAATGTGCGGAAATGCTTAAAAATAGTAAATTTGTAAAATGCAGTTAGCAAAATAAGGTTATAGTCGAAAGAAAAAGTACAAAAAAATGAAAAAATCTACACTTTTATACAAGAAATTCATCTTATTACTCACTCTCCTATTGCTGATAGGAGGTTTTAGCGTTGATGCGTGGGGATATTCTTATACAGGTCTGACAGTCAACATAAATGGTGGTGGTCAAATCAAAGTAAGCAATAATAGTACCGCACCTTCGTCTTGGTCTTCGACCTCTGTTTATTCGGAGCAG
>JAEEGH010006103.1_pt1 | contig 29698 bp, 35 predicted proteins | sample 9134181 | NCBI WGS metagenome assembly JAEEGH01 (sample SAMN16246544, study PRJNA631951) | gut metagenome | biome: gut microbiome; feature: rumen; material: DP-attached | host: Bos | place: Iran: Karaj | collected 2018-10 | reverse complement strand
CTTTGCGGAGAGAGAGGGATTCGAACCCCCGGTGCCTCTCAGCACGGTAGTTTTCAAGACTACTGTAATCGACCACTCTACCATCTCTCCAGTGCTTCGATTTTCCTGAAAGCGGGTGCAAAGGTACGGTTATTTTATGAATTAACCAAATTTTAAAGCAACTTTTTTGCTATTTCGATAGAAAATGAGTAATTTTGCACCGTGATTTATCCAAATAACTTCGAACATAAGCTCGGTTTCGATGAGATCAGACGACTGTTGAAAGAGCGCTGTCTGAGTACGCTCGGTAAAGAAAAGGTAGATGAAATAGCCTTCTCTACGGATGCCGATGTGATCAATGAATGGCTCGCACAGGTAAGAGAATTCCGCAGGCTACAGGAAGAGAAAGATGACTTCCCGATGCAGTATTTCTTCGATGTAAGGCAGGCCATCATGCGCATCCGGCTGGAAAACACTCATCTGGAGGAAGACGAGGTTTGGGACTTGCGGCGCTCTCTGGAGACTATCACCAACATCGTGAAGTATCTCAACGATGCAGGAGAAATCATCGGCGATCCTGTGGCCGACATGGCTTTGGCAGAGTATAAGTACCCTGCCCTGCAGAGACTGACGGAGGGTGTGATGACCTTCCCTGCCATGATCCGCCGCATCGACTCGATACTCGACAAGTTTGGAAAAATCAAGGACTCTGCCTCGATGACGCTTGCCAGCATCCGTCATGAGCTGGAGAAGACGCAGGGGAGCATCTCGCGTACATTATATACTATACTGCATGCGGCACAGAAAGACGGGCTCGTGGACAAGGATGCAGCTCCAACGATGCGCGACGGACGACTGGTGTTGCCCGTAGCTCCTCAGGTGAAACGCAGGATCAATGGTATCGTGCACGATGAGAGTGCCACGGGAAAAACCGTGTTTATCGAGCCTGCCGAAGTGGTGGAAGCCAATAACAAGGTGCGACAGCTGGAGGCAGAAGAGCGCAGGGAGGTGATCCGCATCCTCACGGTGTTTACCAATGAAGTAAGACCGCACGTCAACGATATTCTCAACGCCTATCAGCTATTGGCACAGATAGACCTGATACACGCCAAGGCAGAATGGGCACGGCTTACGAAGGCTTTTGAGCCTATGGTGAACAACCTGCCCTACATCGATTGGATTCACGCCGTTCACCCTTTGCTGCAACTCTCGCTCGAGAAGAAAGGTGAGAAGGTGGTGCCGCTGGATATTACATTGAAAGGCGGGAAGGAGAAAGGCGAGAAGGAAGGAAGACTTCTTATTATTTCAGGACCGAATGCGGGTGGAAAGTCGGTATGTCTGAAGACTGTCGGACTGTTGCAGTATATGCTCCAGTGCGGTCTGCCCATCCCCATCGGCGACCGCAGCATGACAGGCATCTTCCACCATATCCTGATCGACATCGGTGACGAGCAGAGCATTGAGAACGACCTCTCTACCTACTCCAGCCACCTGATGAACATGAAGCAGATGATGAAGCAGGCTGATGCGCATACCTTATTATTAATAGACGAGTTTGGTAGCGGCACGGAGCCAACCATCGGCGGAGCCATCGCAGAAGCCATGCTGAAGCAGTTCTGGAAGAAGCAGGCCTTCGGCGTGATTACCACCCACTATCAGAACCTGAAGCACTTTGCCGAGGACCATGAGGGTGTGGTGAACGGAGCGATGCTCTATGACCGCCATGAGATGCAGGCCCTGTTTCAGTTGGCCATCGGACAGCCTGGCAGTTCGTTTGCCATCGAGATAGCCCGAAAGACAGGCATCCCCGAGGAGGTGATCAAAGACGCTTCGGACATCGTGGGATCAGACTATATCCAGAGCGATAAGTATCTGCAGGACATCGTGCGCGACAAGCGTTATTGGGAAGGTAAGCGCCAGACCATCCATCAGCACGAGAAGTCGTTGGAGAGCAAGATCAACCGCTATGAGGACGAGTTGACCGAGATTGACCGACAGCGCAAGGAGATACTTCGTAAAGCCAAGGAAGAAGCCGAGGAGCTGTTGCGTGAGAGTAACAAGAAGATTGAGAATGCCATCCGTGAGATTAAGGAGGCTCAGGCAGAAAAGGAGCGTACACGACTGGTTCGTGAGGAGCTCAACACCTTCAGGGAGGAACTGTCGGAGATTGACACCAAGGATAATGACGAGGCCATTGCCCGCAAGATACGTCAGCTGCAGGAGCGCAAGGAGCGCCGAGAGAAGCGCAAGGCTGAGAAGGCTGCCGAGTCGGCAGCTACCCAATCTAGTCAGTCTAGTAAACCTAATCAGTCTAGCAGACCATTCGCCCCAGGCGACACCGTGAGGATCAAAGGTCTGACTTCCGTCGGCACCATCGAGAGCATTGATGGCGGTAAGGCCGTTGTGATCTTCGGCGGCATGAAGACAAAGATGCGTGCCGACCGATTGGAACATGCTGAGCAATCGAAGAGTCAGCTCTCCAAACAAGAGGAGCGTAACAACAACATCGCAGGTTCATATACTATGGTATCGAAGGATACGCGCGATGTAATAGATAACCGTAAACTGAACTTCAAACAAGACATTGACGTACGTGGTATGAGAGGTGAGGAAGCCATCAATGCCATCACCTATTTTATTGATGATGCGATATTGGTGGGCGTATCAAGAGTCAGAATTCTTCATGGCACAGGCTCTGGAATCCTGCGCCAGCTGATACGCCAATATCTGGCCACTGTGCCCAATGTTTCGCACTTCCGCGACGAGCATGTGCAGTTCGGCGGAGCCGGCATTACTGTTGTAGATTTAGACTGATTTTGGGGCCATTTTTGTTATTTAAGACTTCTTGACATAAATCAGTGTGCGCACACAATTTTTATAAAAAAGCCTAAAAAACTTGCATAACTCGTTGATTACCCGTAACTTTGCACCGGATTTGAGAAAATCCACGCGGAAAAGTCGCTCTTTGAAAAAGAAAATCTAAAGGATAACGCGGTTCTTTGCAAGCAAACGACCTGTGAAGGTCAAAAGCTTGTGATAATTAGCCGCCTAAAGTATAGAGATATGATTCAAATTGTAAAGAAAGCAAGTTTGGTCATGATGGCCCTTGCGATGTGTTGCACTACTGCCTTGGCAGGTGGAAATGCGACTAAGAGTAAGAAAGCAAAAGCTTTTAACTGGAATCCGATCATGGATGCAATCATCCAGGTGGAAAGCGAAGGAAATCCAAACGCCGTGAGTGGGAACTCCGTAGGCGTGATGCAGATTACTCCGATTCTCGTAAAGGAATGTAATGACATTCTAAAGAAGCAGAAGAGTAAGAAGCAATTTACAATGAACGACCGCTATAGCGTAGCCAAGTCGAAAGAGATGTTCCTTCTGATTCAATCGTATCATAACCCAATGAATAGCATAGAGAAGGCTATTCGCTCCTGGAACGGAGGCATACGCTACAGTGTTCGAGCAACCAACAAGTATTACAAGAAGGTTATGAGTAGAATGAAGTAGATGATCTATTTCTGATTTATACAAGTCCGATTGTCAAGACAAAACTTGGCGATTGGACTTTTTTTATGAATAAATCCTAAATTATTTGCCCATTTAAGCGACTATCACTATCTTTGCCGCCGAATTAATCATTTAAAATAAGTACAGACTATGACACTGATTATCATTTTAGTAGTGGTTGCAATCCTGGTTATAGGATGCATCAGCATTTACAACACCCTCGTCAAACTGCGTAATAACCGCGAGAACGCCTTTGCCAACATCGACGTGCAGCTGAAGCAGCGCCACGACCTAATACCCCAATTGGTAGCTACCGTGAAAGGCTATGCTCAGCATGAGAAAGAACTGTTGGAGCGTGTGACGCAAGCCCGTGCAGCAGCTATGGGCGCTACCACAATCAACGACAAGATACAGGCAGAGAACGCCCTCTCAAGTGCATTGGCAGGACTGAAGGTGTCGGTAGAGGCTTATCCAGAGTTGAAGGCCAACCAGAACTTCCTGCAGTTGCAAGGTGAAATCGCAGACATCGAGAACAAGATTGCTGCAACGCGCCGTTACTTCAACTCAGCTACACGTGAGCTGAACAATGCCGTACAGACCTTCCCATCGAACATCTTCGCCAATATGTTCGGATTCAAGAAGGAGCCCATGTTCGAGATAGCACAGGAGGAGCGTGCCACCATGGAGAAGGCACCAGAGATTAAGTTCTAAAAGCCGATGAAATACGTCGGAATACAAAGTCAGATATCGAGCAACAACATGAAGAGCATGTTGTTGCTCATTACCTTTCCCATCATCCTATTGGGTATGCTATGGATATTCCTGGCTATCATCACTTATCTTGGTGGAGACTATTATGAACAGAACAGCTACTACATCGAGAAGCTTGGAACCAACAACGAACCCCAGTTCGACACAAGTTCCGTCAATTGGGCCTTCACAAAGATTGCCCCCTTTGTGATCATCGGTGTAGTCATCTGGTTCGTCATCGCCTATTTCTCCAACACGAAGATGATTCAGAGAGCCACAGGCGCCCAACCACTAATGCGAAGAGAGAATCCCAGGGTGTATAACATCGTGGAGAACCTCTGCATGTCATGCGGCATGGATATGCCAAAGGTGAACGTGATCGACGATCCGCAGTTGAATGCCTTTGCCAGTGGTATCGACAAGAACTCCTATACCGTCATCGTTACTACAGGTCTGCTCGAACGTCTGAACGATGAAGAACTGGCAGGCGTGATCGGACACGAGCTGACACACATCCGCAACCGCGACACCCGACTGCTGATCACCAGCATCATCTTCGTGGGTATCGTGTCCACCGTCTTGTCGCTTGTGGTACGTATGATCTACAACCGTATGCTGTTCGGAGGTTTCAGCAGTAGTAGCAATGACGACAATCGCGAAAGTAAGGGAAACGGCTTGTCGGTGATGGTCATCATGCTCATTGGCGCTGTATGTGCCGGCATCGCCTACCTCTTCATCATGCTCACCCGCTTTGCCATCTCCCGCAAACGTGAGTTCATGGCTGATGCAGGAGGTGCAGAGCTCTGCGGCAACCCGTTGGCACTGGCTTCAGCCCTCAGGAAAATCTCCAATAATCCGGGACTTGGTGAAGTAGAACGGGATGATATCGCACAGATGTATATCATCCGCCCCAAGCAGATGGCACAGGGATTGATGAGTTTCATCAGCGGTCTCTTCGCCACCCATCCAAGCACAGAAGAACGAATCAGGATATTGGAACAGTTCTAAAAAAGAAAGTGTGCAAGCCTTGATGACTTGCACACCTTTTTTAGTTGCGGAGGCAGGATGTAAGACATGTTGAAATACTTCTGTTCTAGCATCAAAAACAGGATAAAAAACCTTTGTTATATATATTTGTTGTGTCCCGATTTCGTCCCACTTTTTGAAATGGGTTATATATGCCTGATATATAAATCAATCAGCAGCTAAAAAAAAGATGTCCGCTATTTGTCTATTCCCTCAATTTTGAACTGGTCGAGCATATACATTGCCTGCCTAACTGCGAGCTCTGCAATACACTGTTCATAAGTCTTTTTTTTCAAGATTTCATTATCAAAGTCAGGTTTGGAAATCAATAAGCTCTGCATGGCCATAACCGACATATTACGCAACAGTGCATTCCTTTCATTCTGACCGTTGCGCTCGCCATAGAACTCTCCCATGGTCATGCCAAGTAATTCTGCAACCTTCTCCACAACGCCGGAAGCGACACTTTCCTGCTTGAAGTAGGTTGTAAACTGAGTAGGATGCATGCCCATCTTCTCAGCCAATTCCTTCTGTGTCTTACCAGACAGCTTTATCCTCCTTTGTAATTCTTTTCCGTTCATAGGCGATATAATTATTAAAAAGTGCTAAATAATAGAGTAATAATTCTATTGATAGAATAATTTGTTTATATTTGCACCGAAAAATTAAAAGTTTGCGCTACAAAGTTAAGTATTTTATTCGAAAACAAATTATTATTAGGTAGAAAATTTGGAAAGATGGTATTTAGTGACTACATGAACAATCTCTCGACCGAGGTCGTGAGCGAAAAGAGTGCAATGATCAGCAAGATCAGCGAGGCGTGTTGCGTGAAGGAAAATGCGGTGTATAGTTGGATCGCAGGCCGCACCAGGCCTAACGCCCTTGCCCGTAAAACGATCAGCGCAGTGTTGAATGTTCCTGAGGAAGAATTGTTCCCTCAGGAGTGAAATAGTGTTTGATAACTATGGATAATTTGAGAAATATCGAATTCTTCAAAACTCCCGATGGTGACGTGATGTATAAGCGACAGGGGGGAGCAGTCAGGGAACTGACGGAAAATGATCGTGAACTGGTGACGGATCTGCTGTCACTCATCCGTATCCGTTACCCTGAGACCTTCAATGCCCTGAGCGATATCTATAGTCGCAGTGAGAGAAATCGTGCCTGGTACGAATTTCGCATGGTGAGCCGTTTCATTCGTTGCAACTTGGGCGACTATGATACCAACAGCATCGACATCGACGATGACTGCCTGTTCCATTTCGAGCAGATGAAATGCCCGCTGATGGGTGCCGGCGACTGCCAATGGGAAGGTGTGATTTGTCACCCTAAACTCTCGACGGGTCTCACCACCCGTGAACTGGAACTGTTACCACTCTTCGCTGAAGGTCTGCAGAGCAGTGAGATCGCCGACCGCCTCTGTATTTCCAAAAACACCGTGGATCGCCACCGTCAGAATATTATGGCGAAACTCGGCAAACGCAGCGTAACGGAGCTTGCCGCCTACTATCACGAACATGTAAAATCCCAACGGTCTTAAAGATATGAAGACTAAAGATTTTGAGAAGGCCATAAAGGCCCTGGGTGTTCAAGGGTTGGAAATACTAAAGTTCTCCTACCAGTTGAATGGCGGTGTAGCCGCCGTGTTCGCCCGTATGGGAGAATATACATTCCTGAAATGGGATGCGTATGGTCGTGGATTCTGTTTTGATGTTGAGCCTGAGCCAGGTTCTGATGGTGAGCCCGCCCTAGTCGAGGTCGAGCACCCTGAATACCTGGACTATCATCGTGATCCAGACTTTGATTTAAAATTCGATTAGATATGGACAAGTGGTTTTATGTAGTATAGGCAACAAAAAAATAAGTTATGAGTAAGAAGTTTGCAGGCAATGGCCTGAGCAGAACTGCGATGGTGTTCAAGATCGCAACCTTGGCGGGGCACAAATTGACGATCCCGGAGATGAACCGCATCAAAGATGTGAACCCTCGCAACCTTGAGCGTGTCTATGAAGAGGTAATCCGTATGGGGGGGGGTAAATAATGCCCGCTTTGCTTTGAAACTGGTTTTGCAATAACTAAATCTAAATATATAATCAGTATTATGGCTAAGAAAACAATTGAAATGGATTTGAAGGTCACCTTTACACAGAGTGTAGAGGTTGAAGTGGATGAAGAAATGCTTCCTCTGATCGAGGACTATTGGTTTCAGGAAATCAATATTTCAGAGTGCCACAAAGACCCTAAAGAAAAGAAAATAACGGATTTTCTCGACAAGCAAATAGACTTTAACAGTGCTGGCGACATCAATGTCGAAATAGAACTTTATAATGAAATATAACTTAAAACTAAAATAAAGAATTATGGCATTTATAGGGGAATCTAGAAGAGGAACAGATCGCAGTTGGAAAGACTATGTTTGTCTCGATCTGGAAGACTGTGAAGTGTTGTCTCAGATAATAGGATCGCTCATAGCGAGAAAACTGAGAAGTTATGAATATTACAAGGGAATACTTGACTTAGGTGAAGCAACAGAAAAACAGACAGATAAGCTTGATAAGGCACGCGATGAATTGAATGCTGCAGAGAATATACAGAGAAGTGTATTGGAATATATAAAGCGCGAGAAGAAAAAATAATGGAGAATAACATTCCTGATAAAGTTTCTTGGCGTGTAGTTGATGCTTGGGTTGCTATACCACCATGCGATCCTGCAAGTTCTCATCCATACTGCCACGTTCAATGCCCCTATTTTTACGAATGCTATCCTGAAGAATTTGATGATGAAGAATAAGACTGTTACAAAGAAAAGGAAAAAGGTTTGTCCATGCTGCGGGCGAAAGCTGTGGCTAAGGGATTTTTATCGGAATAGTGACGGCTCAGTAAGCTCATGGTGTAAGGATTGCACAAAGCGGAACAAAAAAGAGTGGTACCAGAAGAACCGCAAGGTTCCTGATGGCATCCGCCACGATTCATCGGGCAGACTGATCGAACACAAAGGACTATCGAGGAAGATCTTTTGGAGCAAGCAGATGCTCGATGACCTCAGAAGGTTATATGCAACAGCGAAAAACGAGGATCTTGTGGATATCCTGGGTGTTAGCCAGAGAACAGTTATCCGGAAAGCAAGAGAACTCGGCCTGCAGAAAGATCCTCTCTGGCAGCACGGTAACACTATGCGTCACTTAAAAATGATGCAGCTTGAAAATAAACTTTATGGCATAAAATCCCCTTTCAAGAAAGGCATGCATTACAGCCCTGATACTGAATTTAAACCTGGCCACCAGGAATCTCCAGAGGTCAAGACTAGGAGGATTGCCAGTGTAAAGGAATGGTACAGAAAACATCCTTTCGCAGCCAAGGAAAGAGGCTTGAAATCTTCGGAAACAAAATGGTTGAAAAGAGTAAAAGTATAAAGTTATGGCGTTCTAATGAGATGTAAGAAATGCGGTGAAGAGAATGCGGAGATGAAAAGATGCTGTAGCAGTTGTGGCGCCTTCCTCGAAGGCTATACATTCAATAACGTCACTGGCGAGTTTGGCTACCGTGGCGGTGATGGCGGTTGGTATAAGAATGAACAGGAATATTTAAACAAAATCAAAGCGCAATGAAAGTATATATCAGTGGAAAGATCGGCGAGGAGGTGATCAGCGATGCCACCCGCCAGAAGTTCGCCAGGGCGGAAGAGATGCTGAAGGCGAAAGGATATACGGTGTTCAATCCGACATCAAAGAGTTGGCAGAAGTATCTGTCAATCGTTTTGTCTGTAGGGCTACCTATAAAGAGCATGGACAAGTATTCCTTTATCCTCCTAGAAGACCTGCAGGAACTGGCTAAGTATGATGCCATCTATTTCCTCGAAGACTGGAACATGTCACCAGGTGCAGGATCCGAGCACTCCTTTGCCATGGCTACCGGAAAGAAGATACTCTTCGCCAGTCGTGAGCAAGCCGCCCTTTACTTGGAAGAGGAATGGAGAAAAGCAAACAAGGCTATGAATATGAGAACTCCCCGACATAAATATGTGGATTTACATCTCCATGAATTATGGCTACCAATAGAGCAAAAGTGAAGAAGGTGACGAAGACCGAGCATAAACGCTGGACGCAGGAAGATAAGGATTATATCGCCGACAACTTCGGGATTAGTCCTATCGAGGATATAGCTTTTGCCTTGGAGCGGACACCGATGGCCATCCGTATGTATATCCATCAGCACCGTCTGGTTCCTGCCGGGCAGAAGACTGTGAAACGTAACATTCTCGTTGAGCTTCTGCGCCTGCGCTTCCGTCATCTGGAGGACTTCCATCCCTCCAAGTGGTTCTATGCAGAATGTCATCTGAGCGCCCCTCGATACGCAGATCTCTTCTATGGCCGCAAGCAGATCAAGCCTGAGGAGTACCGGGCCATTGCCGAATACTTCAATATTACTGCAGCCGAGGCTATGGAGAGTCGCCAGCTGGAACTCTTCGAGCCTGAGGAAATGGGCGAAATTACCCCCCCCACCGGATTAGAACCTGACGAAGAATATATTGACTTGGAAAATATAAATAGAAAATGAATGCAGAATTACAAAAGGTAGTTGATAAGATTCACGATGCAGCGAATATCGTTGATGTGATCGGTGAGTTCCTGACACTGAAGAAGGCCGGTGTCAACTACAAGGGCATCTGTCCGTTCCATGATGACAGGAACCCCTCTTTCTTCGTATCCCCTGCCAAGCAGTGCTACAAGTGCTTCGTGTGCGGTGAGGGTGGCGACGTGTTCACGTTCCTCGAGAAGCACGAGGACATGACCTTCTTCGAGGCCGTTGAATGGCTGTGCCGAAAATACCACATCGACCCTCCGAAACGGGAGATGAGCGACGAGGACCAGGAGGCCTACAAGCTGCGCGAGGCGCAGCGCATCGCCATCAGGGCGGCAGCCGATTTCTTCCGTCGCAACATTTCCCAGGCTCAGACGTTTCTTAAGCAGAGAGGTTACGATATCGATGACCAGATACTGGAGAAATACGGAGTCGGATACGCCCCTGCAGGAAATGCAGCACTCACGGATCTTCCTGGCCAGGGATACTCGAAGGATCGTCTGAAGGAGGTGGATGTCGTTCGCACCTCGGAAGACGGTCGGGAGTACGATACGTTCCGTGACAGGGTGATATTCCCTTTCTACGACCGACGTGGGAACGTGATCGCCTTCAGCGGACGCCTGGTGACCGCCAGCGACCATCTGCCTAAGTACCTGAACACGGGTGAAACACCACTCTTCACCAAGGGACGTCACCTATTCGGTCTCTGGCAGGCCCGCCAGGCCATCGGAAAGAAAGGCTATGCCTATCTGGTGGAGGGGCAGTTCGACGTGATGACACTCGCCAAGTATGGCATTGAGAACGCCGTCGGCGGCTCCGGAACGGCCTTCACCCCAGACCAGGTAAGGCTGCTGCAGGGATTCTCATCCGAGGTGCGCATGATCTACGACACCGACAAGGCCGGACAGGCTGCAGCCGTCAAGAACTGCGAGGCACTGCTGCTGGCGGGATTCACGGTGAAGTGTGTGCTGCTGCCAAAGGGGAAAGACCCTGATGAGTTCGCACGCGCCAACAAGGATCTTACCCAGAAGCTGCTCGACGACTATACGATGACCTTCCCCAAGGCATTCAGGAAGATGATGGTACCAAGGGGCTGCAAGGATGAGAATGTGACAGCCAAGGCCATCAACGAGATATGCCGGCTGGTGGCCTGTGTCGGTGACGCCGGCTTGCGCCTGGAGTACATGAAACAGATGGCCAAGGACTTCGACACAAAGATGACCATCCTCGAGACGAAGATCCGCGAGGCCCGCACCAAGCTCAACTCCAATGATACAGAACGTCGTCCGGGCATCTACGGACTGGAAGAGCTGAAGGAACATCTGGAGGAAGACCAACCGGCTATCCTGACCGCAGACATGGGCACGTTCCTTGACCAGTATGAAGACGCACCGGTGGTTCTCTGTGAGGGTATTGTCCCGGACAGCGACATCCAGAAACTACGTTCCATCTACGGTTACTTCATCACTGGCGAGACCGGCTGCAGCATCGATCAGGATACGGGTGTGGAGAGCCCGTACCTGAAGACCCTAGCACAGATGTTCCGCCAGGGCATCACCGATATCAAGGTCGTCAGCGGAAACATAGAGGAATCGTTCATCACTTTCTATGTCCGCCAGACCGGCAGGATCCTCGACGGCTTCCGTGGCGACCGCGACCTGCTGGTGAAACGCTGCATCGAGCTCACGAGCTTTGCCGACGACAGCGTGATCACCATCAACAGGGGTAGCTACTGCTCACAGCTGAAACTGACCCGCGGACAGTTCGATGACCTGCGCAAACCGTACGTCCAGGCCCGTAAGGCCTCGATGAAGGTCAGCCTGCAGAGCGGCGGAGGACTCGACGACGGGGAATACTTCGATCCGTATGATCCTCCCCAATATGTGAAGGACAATGACGAATACATGAATATGTGGAGGGAACACGGTTTCTACCCTCGTCTGAACAAACAGGGCGATCCAGTGTGCTACATGTTCAAGACCAAGGAAGGAAACGGCATGGTGCAGGTTGGCGACTTCTACATGACGCCACTGCTGCATATATTCTCAGAGGACTACGACCAGAACAAACGCGTGCTAAAGGTCAACCGCCGCCACCGTAACACGCCTCTCTACATAGAAGTGGTGTCCAAGTCTCTGCTGAAGATGTCGTCGATCGAGGAGGTGCTCTGCAACTACGATGCAGTGAACTTCTCCAACGGCGAGGAATGGAAGTGGAAAAAGATCAAGGAATACATGTCACTCCACTATACCACCTGCCAGGAGGTGAAGGTCTACGGCAACCAGCAGAGCGATGGCAGCAGCCGGAGGCCAGACGAGCAGTTCTTCGCCTTTGCCAACGGCATTGCCCACATGGAGGGCAGCCGCATGGCCTTCGTTCCCATCGACACCATGGGCGTGGTCACCCACAACTCACAGAACTACTATCTCCCGGCTTTCTCTACTATCTATGCCGGGCAGGGACGCCAGAGCGACAAATACGAGTTTATCTCACAGCTCGTCTATCGAGAGGTTCCCGTCGAGAAGCAGATCTCTTTAGAAGAGTGGGCACAGTTGATGGCCGAGGTGTACAAGATCAACAACAACGGCTGGTGGGCCACCGTGTTCGCCATCATGTGTGCCTTCAGGAGCAATATCCACTGCATCGACCGTATCTTCACCGCTCCGTTTTTTATCGGCCCCATGTCGTCTGGTAAAACCCAGATCGCCGTCTCCATCCGTTCACTCTTCATCAGCCCCCATCAGAGTATCTTCAATCTCAACACCGGTACAGACGCAGCCATGCAGACCTATATGTCTGCCTTCAGGGACGTGCCCGTGGTGCTCGACGAGTACAACAACAATGACATATCCAACATCAAGTTCCAGGCTCTGAAATCCATCGTTTACGACGGCGAGGAGAAACTGAAGCGCAAGGGTTCCAGCGGCAAGGACTTCGAGAGTGACAAGGTCTACACTCCAGTCATCGTCTGTGGCCAGGAACAGCCCCAGCGCGACGACAACTCGCTGATGAGCCGTGTAATCATCTGCGAGGTGCCCAAACCCAAGGACCGTACACCCGAGGAGAGTGCCGTCTTCGAGCGGCTGAAGATGCATGAGGATCCGAACCGTGGCGGCGGGCTCCACAACATACTGATGCAGATCCTGGCACTCCGGCCTGCCGTGATGGACCACTACCGTCCTCTGAGGCAGCAGGCCTACGAGGAACTTAAGCACGGTGTGGTCAACTCCGGTGAGCGTGACCGACTGATGAAGACCGTGTCACTCTTCCTGGGAATGGTCAAGCTCATCGAACAGTACAGTGACCTGAAGCTGCCATTCACCTACGACGAGTTCTTCAAGATCGCCCAGGAGAAAGTCGACTGGCAACTGTCGCTCATCCGCTCAACAGACAAGCTCGGCCAGTTCTTCAAGGCTGTCGACACGATGATCAACAACCACCAGGTGCTGCCCGGGCGCGACTTTCTCATCGAGCAGCCGGGAAAGGTCACAGGCAAGAATGCAGACGGCCAGCCTCAGACATTCGTATTCAGTCCTGGACAGAATATCATGTTCCTGCGGCTCCAGAGTGTATTCAACGAATTCTCCCGTCTGGGATACAACACCGAGAATACCACCTTCTCTACCCTCGACCAGAACCTACGGTCCCATCCTTCCTATATCGGTACAGTTCCCTCCAGGCGCTTCATCTGGTCCGAATTCACAGAAGCGATGGACAACTATCTTGGAAAAGCTGTACGCGTCGAGAAGACACGCAGCACTAACACGTCTGCCGTCATCATCGACTACGACGTCTTTATGAACGCCTACAACACTGATTTCCGTCGCAACGAAGCAGATTACGAGTGCGAGGAGACCGGCAACCAAGACGACCAGGAAAATACCGACCAGAAAGAAGGAGATCTTCCGTTCTAAAGATTATACCTCCGGCTCATCCAGTCGCCGGACATTTTTCAAGTCAATAATCCTGCCCTCCCCCTTCGTGAGAATCGGGAGGGCTTTCTTTCGGTGCGCCGGCAAGGCGCGACCGCGAAACATATCAAATACTCTCCCTCCTACAGAAAAAGAACATTCCCTTAAATACCTATTTAAGGTATATATTCCCCCAATTTACGATGCAAAGATACAAAAGTCAAGTGATATCGCCAAGAATTATTGCCCGTTTTTTCGCTTGACTATCATTTTACATTCTTCGTGTGTCTGACGGCACGATTTCCCCCGCACCCCCGAATTTGGAAAAGAAAACGGTTAAAAGGTTGGTTTTGAAATCTGGAAATTCAAAAATATGCTTCCTACAATCCTACAATCCTACAAAATTCATTTCGTTTCAAACCTTAAAACATACTTAACTATTTAATAATCAATAATATAACTAATAAATTAAGTATTGTAGGAATGTAGGAAGTCTGTAGGACGCTGTAGGAAACACCCCTGATTTTGTAGGAAGCCGTAGGATCATCGCTTTCAAGCCTGTTCTTGGGGAAATTCCCCCATATTTTCCCCAAAATTCCCCAAAACAGCCGTTTTCCAAGGTTTGTAGGAAGATTTGTAGGACGCGTAGGACACCTCGTAGGACGATTTTTAATTAAAGTTTTTCTTTAATAAATTTGCGTATTTCATTAATTATTTGTATCTTTGCACCAAACCACCTAAAAGCCTGTAGGATTGTAGGACGGTAGGACGTAAAAAATCAGTTCATAGACAATGGAAAAGGAAAAGTATGCTCGAAAGAAGACGGTCGCCATCCGCGTGGAGCCCTATCTGGCGGAGTATGCCCGGAAAAAATTCAGTATCAGCCCGAAAGGTGGTGGAATAAAGATTCCTTACACCTACGACCTCTATCACTGTATATTCAACTCCATGCAGAAGCCGCCGTCCGGTGTCGCCATGCCATGTGAGGGCAATCTGCTGATCTGTCTGCCTGACAGCCGCATGATGCCAGTCCGGAAACACCCTGAGACCTATTGTTATTTATCCGCCTCGTCCATGACGGATATCGAGCAGGCCCTGCGTCAGCTCTTCAACTTCGACTTCCATCAGCAGATGATGGACAACGAGCGCCTGGGGCGTCCCCGTCAGCAGATAGAAGTCGTGGAATCCTTCCTCTCCACGTATGGCGTTGAATCACTCACGTCTTCAGCACTTCTCAAGAACTTTCAGCGTTATCGGCAGCGCATTTCGCCCCGGAAAAAGCGGAAATACCAAAAAGTTGCCCGTATTTAAGATTTTTTAATTGGGCAGACATGCCCGTTTTTGTCCTTTCAAATAAAACAAGAGATTATGATTGAATTCACTGGTCACGTACAAGTGACGATCGTCAGCCAGATGTCCAATGTCATTTCAGGTGACGGAACCTATGACTTCATGGCCGACCCGTTCGATTTTCAGCCGGCACCTTCTGACGAAGACGGTGGTATGTCGTATAACTGCGATAAGACGTTTACTATCGATACACCGAGCGAAGAGGCCCTGCGCAAGTTTTCAATCCCCCGTTCCTGCATGGTTCGCCTCTTCGGATGCAACGGGACACGGTATATTATCGGTACTGCGAACATACCTGCACGCTGCCTGATCACCCCTCATCTGAACCGCGCCCAGCTCCAGATTCACTGCAAAATGCTCTCGAATCCGCTCTGTTAGCGGTCTTTCACCACATTATTATATATAAGTACCTTTGGGCGTGAATAATTATTCCTACGCCCAATGAACGAAATTCTTGCGATCCTCCTTTCAGAACGGCCACTGTTCATCACCTCCGAAGGCTACCGCCAGATGGTGATGGCGGTGCTGCCGTATATGAAGCCTTCGGATGCTGCTGAACTTCCGAAGGTTAAGAGTTTCTTTTTCGATCCTCCGACCTATAAGGAAGAGTGTGATAAAGCCGTTGCTAGACTCCAGGCACAGATCAAGGCCTGTGACGAGACGAAGGCCGTCCAGATCACCAACGACTTCGAGAACCAGGAACTCCCTGCAGACACGATAGGCTACCATCGTGTATATGGTTTCATCACCGGCGACTCACGCTGGTGCTTCTCCAGCAAGCAGCTGGAGCAGGACCTGTTGGCTGCCGAGCGCAACCCGCAGATCTGTGCCCACCTGATGCATATCAACAGCTCCGGTGGCGAGGCCTGGTATATGGACCGCCTGTCTGAGACTCAACGATCGCTCACCAAGCCTGTGCTCACACTCTGCGAGGGATGTATGGCCAGTGCCGCCTACTACATCGGCTGTCATGGCCGTAAGGTCTATGCCGTCACCAATGGCGACTTCATCGGATCGATCGGTACCATGGTCTCCTTCCATGACTTCGAGCCGTATTATGAGAAACTGGGCATCAAGCTCATCAAGGCAAAGGCAGACAAGAGCGACCTGAAGAATAAGATGGCCGACAACCTGATTGCCGGTAAGCCCAAACAATACATCGACGAGGTGCTCAACCCCATCAATGAGGAGTTCCTCAGCGAGGTACGTTCCCAGCGCAAGGCACTCGCCTCGATGGACCAGGATCATCCTGTGCTGCGTGGCGAGATCTACCTGACGCCCCGTGCCCAGGAAGTGGGACTCATCGACGGTACCCGCACATTCCCCGAGGCCGTTGCAGAGCTCATGTCCATGGTAACCGAAAATCGTGAGATGAGCTACATCCTTGATCATGTTTAGCCATAGTTATAATTGTTTTTTAGTTTAAAATTAATTGCTTATGAATTGGAGAGAAAAACTCAAGACGGTGGCCGAGAAGCTCGGACTCACCGCCAAGCTCGAACAGAAGACCCTCAGCAATGAGGAGTTCCAGCAGATTGTTAATGCTTACCAGGAGGACTATCAGGTCACCCTGCGTGACGATGTGAATGCCGAGGCCGTGCAGCAGGCCCAGCAGCAGGCTGCACAGGAACAGCAGCAGCTGCTCAACCAGATCTACGAGGCTGTAGTGGTGGCCAGTGGCCAGCAGTCCGAAACCTCTCAGCAGGGCGCTGCCTCTCAACAGCCCGCTACCCAGCAGGGTATTATCGATGCCATCCATGAACTCGGTAATCGATTCCAGCAGGTGACTTCCCGTCCGGACGATGACCACGCCGCCCATGAGGGCTCTACCGTGATCATCCCGATCAACGGTATGGGCCACACGCCGGAGTTCCTCTTCGGTATCAATGCGCCGATGTTCTCCATGGATCTGCGCTGGAACCGCATCATGGCCAACCCGTCGGCAGCAGCTGCCATGGGTGCTCCCACTCAGGAGCAGGAACATGCCTTCCATAAGGCAGTACGCGGATACGGACAGTCGCTCATGCAGCGTATGCAGTATCTCGTTCAGAACGGCCTGACCGATCTGAAGGCCCTGGCTGCCGGTGAGTTCTCTACGAACTATGCCGGTGTCAACAACCTCGGTGACATGGGTACCCAGTTCACCGTCCGCCGTCAGGACGCCATCATCGCCCGCGTGCTCTCTACCCGTAACATGACCGATTTCTTCCCCGTCCGTTACGGCATCCAGGACAACGACGTCATCTTCAACGCCTTCTTCGATGAGGTGTCCCAGGCATGGCAGGCCGGTCCTGTGTATAAGGGCGGCATGAAGATCGAGAACGAGCGCGGCTACGTTGACGATGCCATGATCAAGATGATGTGGGGTCCGATGAAGGAGCTGGAGCGCAAGTACATCGCCTACCTGAACACCTCTGGCAGCGATCCCATCAAGTGGACCATGGTCGAGTACCAGCTGCTCAATTCCCTGCTGCAGGCCCAGCGTGAGCAGAACATCCGCCGTATGCGCGGTATCTATGTAGCCCCTGAGACCGGCGTGGCAGGATCCTACCTGCACACCTCTACCGGTATTCTCTACCGCCTGATCGACTACATTCACTCCAACAAGCTGCTGGTGACCGATGATGAGGACAAGACCTACCGCTCCTACACCGAGAGCACCATGCTCGCCGCCGTGAAGGCCTTCGTCGATGACGTCACATCTCACCTGGGCGAGGATGAGAACCTCAGCGGCAAGTACCTCTACCTGAACGAGCGCCACAAGCCCTGGTGGCTCAAGTGCATCCGCACACAGTACCATCTTGACAACGATTTTACCGGTGTGGAGAGCTATGCCAACGTCGTACCAGACACCGAGGTGCACATCATCTGGCTGCCTTATCTGGGCAACACCAAGTTCATGATGATCCACGAGCCGGGCAACCTGCAGTTCCTGGAGTTCCTGCCTGGTGAGATGATGGCCATCCAGATGGAGCAGCAGATGGAGCTGGTACGTGCCTGGAGCACCTGGAAGGAAGGCACCTCAGCCGCATTCCTCGGCAAGCGCTTCTCCAGCAAGGCCGATCTCGTGGCCAATGACTACGAGTTCCAGCAGATCTTCCTCAACAAGTTCTGCTCGAGCCTGTCGAAGGATGCCACCAAGGCCGATGCCAAGAACGGGTTCTGGTTCGAGACCATCGCCAACGACGGTACCACCACAGGCGAGGGTGCTCAGGCTGTCACCACGGCTCCAGCCATCACCGATATCGAGCACGCCAAGGCCGGTGTGGCTTACATCATCGAGTGCGGCTCGACAACGAATGCCACCACCATCGCCAAGGATGGTAAGTTCTCAGAGATCAGCTCAAACTGGGCTCCTCAGGCAGAAGGCGACTACATTATGGTAGTCCTGAACGTGGCAGGAACCAAGTTCCTCGAGCTGGAGCGTATGGTGAATGGTGTCCGCACCATCAACGCCACTCTTAATCCGCACTACGTGGGTTGATTGTAAAAACGTAAAAAAGTGAAGAAAATGAAGAAGAATATCATCGTTAATACTGGGCTCTCTAAGAAGGGAGCTCAGTATGAAAACCGCAAGGCCCGTCAGCTGTTTACAGTCATCATGGGCCTGATCTCGATCGTCGCCTTCGTATGGGCCTGTGTTGAACCCGCCAGTGCGCATGCCGGCTACGGTGTCGGTCTGGCCACCATGACGCTCATCGGCTCGATCGACGATGTGAGCGACCGCGACACCCATGGCAACGAGATTGCCTATCAGGTCGTGCTGATCAATACCGCCCAGCTGGCCGATAAGTTCAACTTCCCGCAGCCGGGCGCCGACCGCACGGTAACACTGAGCAAGAGCATCCTGAATGCGGGTGAGGCAGCCCACTACTTCGAGGCCCACACCATCCCGACGTTGCTCTCCAGTACCGAGAAGGGTGATATCACTACTAATGGCACCAACACCTTCACGGTCGTGATGGGTGGCGACAGGAATGCTCTCAAGAATTTTATAGAAGAGTTCTCGGGCGGCAAGTTCATCATCCTCTACAAGCACATCAAAGATACGGTGTGGCACATCATCGGCGAGGCAGAACGTCCGATGATCCTAGGCAATACCGAGACGAAGGATGATGCCGACGGTCGCTACAGCACCCTCACCTTCACCCGTCCGAGCGTCTATCTCGACTGCCTGGTTGACTTCGGTTCCAACGGAAGCATCCAGGATCTGCTCGATGGCAACCCCTCAGCTTAAAATCCTGTCTATATGTATAACGAAAGAGAGAAACTGTTCCATCATCAGCAGCTGCACTCCCCCAAGGATGCAGCCGCTGATTTGGCGCTCCTGAAGCGGTTGAAGCCGACCCATCCGCGCCTGCAGGAATTCGGGTTCTCACCGTCGCGCTGTGCCGGCGATATTCTCATGGCCCTGCTCGACATCGTCCATCGTGACGATATCGTCAAGAACCGTCTGCAGTTTAAGCAGACTCCAGAGCCGGAGCCTGCACCTGACAGTCAGGAACTGCAGGAGCAGATTAAAGAGAAAGAGGAGGAGGTGGCAGACCTGCAGGATCAACTGGATGAGAAGGAAGACCAGATTGCCGACCTTGAGGAGCAGTTGGCTGAAGAAAAAAAAAGCGAGGAGAATCCCGCCAAAAAGACTGCAGCCAAGAAGTCCACAGCCAAAAAGGGCGGCTCCAAAAAGAAGTAGAATACCCAAAGATCGACTGGCTGAACCTGTCGGATCCCGACGTTCAGACGGCGACCATCCTCTACAACGACCGCATCAATACATGGCGGCGTATGACGCAGCTCGACGAGCAGCTGGATAAGGAACCGACAGAGGCGGCAGTCAAGGAACTGGCCGAGCTCCGCATCAGGAACCTCCAGGCGTTCGACGAGCTGCGTTCTTTCAATGACACAGGCAAGTTCCGCAATGATCATCCACTGCTCTCCAGCCGGTCTGAGTTCTCGAAACTGCTCGGTCTCTTCCATCGTGATCCGGCTGAGTTCCTGCACCAGCATAAGCTCGTGCTCGACAATATCCGTCGGTACCAGAGCTACCTGAAGCGCAAGGATCGAAAGGATAAGCGTGCAAATGACCGCGAAAGCCTTGCCCGCCATCAGGAAAAGGAGCGCCTCTTCAGGATGGTGCTCGAACAAATAAAGAACGACAGATAATAAGTGGCACTTATCACGCAACACCTTATACTTGTTGCCGGATAAGTGCCACTTTTCCCTTATGGCTCACCGATGGCCTCGATGATGGCTGCCACCTGCGCCGGTGTGAAGTTGCGCTCCTGGCCCGTATAACCGAGTTCAGACAGCATTTTCCTGAGACCGGGAAAATGATCGATCCACTTCCTCAGTTTCTTCCACGCACTCTCAGGCGCTATGTCAGGCGAGTAGAGCATGGCCAGTTCTGTGCGTCCGTACTGTCGTATCCTGAACTCGTTTTTCACGCTGCAAAGATAACAATAAAGTACGGGATAATAAAGGATTCATCCCGTCAATAACAGGGCGTAACCGTAAAAAAGCGGCATTGGTCAGGAGAAACCCCTTACCTTTGCAGCGTGGATCATCCACAAAGCTTATGTTTAACTTAATCCCTATTTGTTATGTCAGTAAAAGTTTATCTGAGCAAGAACAACATCACCGGTTCCAAGGGCTACGGCAAGTTCTATGCCTATGCCGACAACGAGACACCCATCAATCTTGTGGGACTTGCCAACCATATGGCAAACCACAACACACCGTTCAGCGAGGGCACCATCATCGGCATCCTGCGCGACATGGTGAAGTGCATCCGCGAACTCAACCTCGGCGGCCAGCCCGTGAAGATCGACGGCCTCGCCATCTTCTCCACCCACATCGAGAACAAAGGTGGCTGGCCAACCCTCGCCGACGTGAGCCTCTCGATGGGTGGCGAGAACGACAACATCCGTGCACTGCGCCTCTGTGCCCAGGCCACAGGCGAGTTCACCAAGGCCGAACTCACCAAGTACGGTACCGTACTGCTCAACCGTGAGTGGCGCGAGCGGGTACAGACAGCCAAGCGTGCTGCAGGTCAGCCCGACAGTCCTGACCCCACTGGTGGTAACAGTGGCGGTAGTGGTATTATCCCTTTCGATACTGGAGACGACAGTCCCATCGACGATGAATAACAATCCCCAGCCCGGAATCTCTTACAGGTTCCGGGCTTTTTCGTGCCCGTCTTTTGCCCGTTCACCTTATTTATATATTTTTGTGGCATGAGTAATCAAGACGAGGAGTATCTGGAGGGCCTTGCCCGCGAGGTGGACGGCGAGATAGCCGCCCATGAGGTGGTGGACAAACTGCTTGAGCAGGCCAAGAAAGGCGACACCGAGAGCGTGAAGCTCCTGGTGGATCTCGGCACCGAGGCCAAGGCCGTCAGGCTCCGCAAGGAACTGTTCGGCGTATGAAGGAGAGTCGCATCACCCAGATATCAGAACTTCACCCTGACCTGCTGGCCTCGTTTCTGGCCACGGGCCAGAGTGACACCATCCCAATGGAGCTGCAGCTGTTCATCCGCCAGCTGCAGTGGGCGGTCGAAGCCTTCGAAACTGAGCGGAGTCTTAACCGCTGCGCCCTCGCCCTGCAGAAGCGCATTGCCGCCGAGCAGAAAGTGAAGATTCCTGTCACCACATGCAAGGCCCGTATCTACGAGGCGTTGAATTTCTTCCATGTGGATATGAACGTACCGCTGAAGGTGTGGGAGAACGTGTATGCCGACCAGTTTGAGAAGATTGCCAAGTTCGCTGCCCTGAAGGGCGACATCAAGAGTCAGGTGAAGGCCACCGAACATGCCCTTGAATGCCGTCGGCGTGCCATCGAGGCTGCCGACAGCGACCGCACGCTGGGCATCACCATCCTCTACGGCTCTGAGGTGACACCCGAACTGCTGGGCTACGAGAACCAGGACCTGAAGATGATTGCCCGTAAGGACCGCGAGGGTGCCTACACCGTCATCAAGTCGCTGCCCATCGAGGTGAGCGAGAAAAAGCGACTGCTGACCGAGGCCCGCATCAACGAGGCGGAAATGATGGAGGAGATGGCCGATGACTGAGCAACCGATCAACCACGACGAAGCCGAGCGCCTGTACCTGAACCATGTGCAGATGCTCTGCAACGTAATAGACCCCAACATCCTGATCGCAGAACTGGGACGTGCCACGGGTAAGACTGAGGGTATCACCACACCCCGTATCATCCGCGTGGTCGATTCCATGCCGGGCGAACTGATGTTCCTGGTCCATAAGACCTATGTGGCGCTGATGACCAATGTGTGGCCGAACATACAGGCCTCGTTCTCGCGCCTGGTTAGTGTGGGCGGACGTGAGCGTCCGCTACTGGAGTACGGTCAGGACTACGTGGTGGGCGAGACACGGCTGCCGTCGCACTTCCGCATGCCGCGCTATCCCATCACCTACCCCAAGCATTCCATCGTGTTCCGTAACGGCGCACACATCCAGCTGGTATCCAGCGACCAGCCCGAGTCGGTGGCCGGACGTAATGCCGTGCATGCCTTCATCGAGGAGATGAAGCACAACAGCGGTGATAAGCTGCGCTCCAGACTCTTTCCGTCTCTGCGCGGCGGCAGTGCCGAGATCAGGCGGTCACCATACTATGCGGGCATCACGGGCGTGTCGGATACCGCCCGCGTCGATCTGGGTGAGGATGACTGGTTTGAGCAGTACGAGAAGAAGGTGGATCAGCAGCTGATCTCGGAGATCGTCACCGTAAGCCTGCACATCAACCGCCAGCAGCTGCGACTGTTCGATCTGAACCGCCAGTTGCGCGACAGTCGCGACCCTGTGCTGATGGAGCGTATCCGTCTGGAGCAGCAGCGCCTGAACCATATCATCGATATCTGGAGACCCCGCCTGGCCGACATGCGGCGCGGTGCCATCTTCTATGCGAGGGCTTCCTCGTTCTCGAACCTCGACGTGCTGGGTGCCAAGTTCTTCAAGACACAGCTCGATACACTCGATATCGACGAGTTCCTGACCTCCATCTGCGCCATCCGCCACAAGGAGGTGACCAACAAATTCTTCGCGGCCTACGACCGCCATCACCATCAGTTCAGCGATTCCTACAAGTACGACGCCATCCTGCGCCTGTCGCTCCGTGACCGCTTCATCCTTACCGCCCGCTTCCTGAGTCACTACGCCCCTCAGGACGAGTTGTACGTAGGCTATGACCCCGGCGCATTCTCCAGCCTGGTGTTCGCACAGAAGAAAGACTATGGTCGCCGGCTCGACGTGATCAAGGAATTTACGTCGTATGAACCCGTACCCCAACAGGATCTTGCCTCCCAGGTACAGCAGTTCTTCGGTGCTGATGCGGAGAACAAGGTGATACACCTCTACCCCGACCGTGCGGGTAACAAGACCCGCGAGGAGAGTCAGCGCATCACCACCGACTCACGGCTGATGAAGGAACTGCTCGAGCAGGCTGGATTCCAGGTGATACTCTACAACGAGGGCCAGGAGACCATCTACCACTGGCAGCAATACAAACTGCTGCTGATGCTGTTCCAGGAGCAATATCCCTCACTCCCCATCATACGCATCGACGAGAACGAGTGCCCGAACCTCTGTTCTGCCATCCTGATATCGCCCCTAAAGAGTGTTGATGGCAAAATAGAGCTCGACAAGTCTTCCGAGAAGAAGGAGAGCCTAAAGCACCAGGCCGGACTCACCACGCAGCTGCCATCAGCCTTCATCTATCTGCTGTATGGCCTGTATGGTGACGTTTGTAAGAAAGAATTAAGCATTTTCCCCACCGACTTGCCCGACAACCTTACTGCCTGAAACGTGGTCAAAAAACGGCAAAACCTTTACACGCTGCACCAAACGTGATAAAATTATGCCGTTTTTTTATCATATTTGGCTCAAAAAGTTCTCAGGAAACTATAATAATCGCCCATTTTGACAAGATATAAAAATGCTTTCACCTGGTTATCAAGTGTTTACGTTTTGAAAAGCATAAAAGTAATATGTGCAAACGGGAGAAGAGGCCACGACCCGCTGAGATTTTCGTTTGACGTGCAATGCCCTCTGTGTCGGGAAATATGACAGGTCATGTCGTGTCTTTTGCCCGTTCACCTTATTTATATATTTTTGCGGCATGAAGGATCAGGAACAAGGCATCGAGATGGACGGCATGCATGCCCTTCAGTGGGCACGCGAACTGTCGAAGCTGCCAGATGGTGACTTCACCGTGATGTTCTACCCCTACAGCCGCAAGCGCGACAAGGCAGGTACCGAGCTTACCGTGAAGGAGCACTGCAAGTGGCGCACCCAGTGGCCCAACGAGAAATACGACATAGCCCCGGACAACCTGTTTCTCTTCCTCGATGAGAACGGTGATCCGAAGATGTGCTATCGCGTGCTCATCCGGTTCATGGCCTTCTCACAGGACGGATACAAACTTCATAAGATAAACTGGTTAGGAAATGAACGATCAGATTGAAATCCATGGAAATGTAGGCAACTACATCCACGACGGTAACGTGATATCGTTTCAGCTGGGTACCAATACGCAACTGTTCGAGGGACCGTCGCTCATGCTGCCTTCCACGATGGCAGGCATACGCCACGAGCACCAGTGGCTCAGCATCGGCGGGTACCAGGTGTTGATGCGAGGCTTTAACGACATGCTCATCGATGAGATCACGAAGGAGATCAAGGAGAACCGTCTGCTACCACGTCTGTACGGAAAGCAGATTAAGATGCTCTATGGTCATGGCCCTATGCTCTACACCACCTCGATAGAGGACAATAAACTGCGCCGCCAGTTTATGGTGGTACCAGAGGTGCAGCAGTGGCTGGAGTCATGGGAGCAGAACGGGCTGCAGCCCGTCGATGAGTTCTGCCGTCAGAACATCAAGAACTTCTACTATTTCGGTGACTACTTCTGCAAGTGGCGCTTCACCAGGGGAAAGCGTATCGGCATGGGACTGCCCCTGGCCGGACTGGAGGCACTGGAGAACAAACATTGCCGACTGGCCACCCTGCGCAAGGACGTGGCCACCGAGGTCATCCCTTACTCCGACTTCCGCTTCATCGCCTACGGGCGCTGGTTCTTTGGAGGCAGCGGATACCGTGTCTACCCGAAGTTCTCTTTCCAGGAAGTCGCCAATATCCAGTATGCCGCCATCTCGCACCACCGTGACAAGAGCGTGGATGAATATTACGGCGTGAACGAGACCCATCAGGGCGCACGCCCCTATATCCAGGGATCCAACAAGACCGCCCACTACATCAACTCGTTCCTGAAGAACTCGCTGGCAGCAAAGATCCATATCATCGTGCCTAACGCCTGGCTGGAGTCGAAACGCTCACAGATACAGAAACTCTGTGACGAAAACAAGCGTCGCCAGTCGAAGGATATGGAACTGATCACCTATAACGGCATGGAGCTCGGAACCGAGTACCGTGAAAGCCTGGTTGTAGAATATCTGCGCAAGGAACTGCGCAAGGTGTCGGAATATCTCTCCGGAGAGTCGAACCAGGGCAAGGCTTACTCCAGCATCTCGTTCATGGACGGACAGGGCCACGAACAACAGTGGAAATTCGAGAGCGTCGATATGAAGTATAAGGAGTATATCGACGCGCTGATCACATACGACAAGCGTACCGAGCAGGCACTGCTCTCCAGCGTCGGACTGGATGCCGCCATCTCTGCGGTCGACAAGGAGGGAGTGATATCCAAGTCCGGCTCGGACGCTTACTACAACTACCTGATCTACATCATGAGCCTCACGCCAGAGGATGAGATCTGCACCGAACCCCTCAACCAGGCCCTGCGCCTGAACTTCCCCGACCTCTATGCCAATGGCTACCGCTTCGGTTTCTACCGCGAGGTGCCCCAGCGTCAGGAGGACACAGCACCCAAGGACCGTCTAAACCAGCAGCAGTCATGAAACAGATCACCGATATCTTCCAAAACATGTCAGGGCTTGCACAGTATGCACCCGTGACCGACACCAACATTGCCCTGGGCGACCTGAAGGCCGCTTTCGCCAGCAGCTGGAAACAGCTCACGGCACTCATTCCCGACACGGTGCTGACGGCTATTGCCGACGGTAGCGATGACGCCATGAAGGATGCGCTGCGCATGGCACTGGCCAACCGTATCATGGCCAACAACGCTGTATTCAGCGCATACACCAACCGTAAGGCCGGTACCGACACCTACAAGTACGAGGTGGAGGGCATGAAACGCTCGTGGATGGAGAACTACTTCAGTGCCATGGACACGCTGCTCTCGGAACTGACACGCCAGGCTGACGAAGTCGCACCTGCGGATGAAAACGTCGCATCTGCGGAGCCTGGGACAGAAGTCGCGCCTGCGGAGCCCGGGACAGAAGAGGTTGCAGCTGCGGATAATGGGACAACGCCCGACATCGGCCAGCTGTTCCGCGAGTCGCGCTTCTACCGTATGGCTGCCGGCTGTCACATCCGCACCGCTGAGCAGTTCGATACGATCTACCCCATCGACCTGTCGTACCTCTTCTTCTTCCGCACCCTGCCTCTGCAGGCGGAAGTAGTCAGCGGGCGCATCGGCAGCTACTATAGCCGTATCGAGACGCTCGACGACAAAGATCAGTTCACCGGCATGCTTGATCTGGCTCTGGCGAAGAAGACGGTAGCCAAGGCCCTGCGCCGATTCGACATCCTGGAGTTCCCGCCTACGATCCGCAACCTCTTCGACGAAAGTCACGCCAACCGCAACGGCAAGGATGAAGCCGAGCGTGCGATATCGCTTGCCGACATGCTCGACGGCGAGGCCGACGCGCTGATCAGCGACATCGACACCCTGCTTGAGAGTGGTACCACCATCGACATGAGCTCGATGAGTGCCTACAACCGCCCAGACGACAAGATCATTATGATGCCCTGAAGTATGGAGGATATCCGCCTGATGTATAAGAACGAGGAGATAGTGATTCCCAACAGCTGGGAAAAACTGAAGCCCGAAGCCTTCCTGAAGCTGGCAGGCTACGTGGCGCAGATGGAGGCCGGCAATGTCTCCGTGGGAGAGCTCCGTATCCGCCTGCTCTGCGATATCATGGGTTGGGATGTCCGCAAGCTGAAGGGAGAGGACACCATCGAGAATCTGATCACAATATCGGAGCAGCTGACGTTCCTCTTCAAGATCGTCTATCCGGATGACGATGCAGCCCTGCAGGAACTGAGCAACCAGGACTACCGCCTAGCCAAGCGCACCGATCCCTACCGCCTGCAGCACATCCCCGCCCTCGCCCACCTGAAGGATCTCGAGTATAAATACCAGCTCGACCTGTGCTATTTCGCCCAGCTGGTACCGAAGGTGTCCATCCGGCTCAGGAAGAACTACAAGATCCATTTCGCTGGCTACCGTGCCGTCATGGGCGACGGTATGATCAGCTGCTCACTCTCCGCCCTGCAGTATATCGAGGCCCGCCAGTTGCTCGACAAGCCAGACTCTTGGCCGCTGATGGCTGCCATCCTCTACTATCCGGCTCCCTACGACAGCCAGTGGGCACAGAAGAATGCCGTGATGTTCAGGGCACTCTCTGCAGACACGCTGAAGGCCATCGCCATGAACTTCATGGCCATCAACACCTTTATATATACGAAGACAGAATTCTCCCTGCTCTCGAAGTTCGAGCCGGGCAAGGCTAAGGATATCACCACCGACATGAGCGACGCACTCTACGACCTCTGCAACGACGGCCTTGGCAATGCCAACGAGGTGGAGCAGCTGAACCTGATGACCTACCTGAAGGTACTGCGCAAGAAAACCATCGACGGCGTGCGCCAGCTGCACGGTACCGGCATGGATCTGGCAAAGATCGCCAACGAGACAGGGCTACCACCAGAGATAATAACGAAGATCGTATGATAAGAGAACTGTTCCTATACTTCGCCAAGTTCCCCAAGCGGAGCGGCGTGACTGCCATGTTCACCAATGGCCAGAGTGACTACTCTGAATACCAGCAGCTGACAAATGCCATCGACGCGATGGAAGACGATCCTATCCTTCCGGATATCGACAACTACGTCTATGGGCAGGACTTTGATGAACTGAAGACCCGCGTGGAGAAGATCTTCGGCTCGTGGCTCTTCGCCGACTACGGCGAGTTCACCTTCTCGGAGGATCGCACGCCAGGTTCTGTCAGGTGTCAGCAGCAGCTGGCCGTCACCGTTGCCGTGAAGCTCAGCGACCGCGCCGACATGGTGGAGCGCATGATTGCTGAGGATAAGACGCTCTCTTGGGTGAACACCATCTATGCCCGCATACTGGCCGATGCCACCATGGGTGACACGCCCTGGCTCTCACGCATGCCTGTGGCCGACGCCCAGATCGTGCCCTTCGTGGCCTCCGAGCTGAAGAGTTGGGGATGGACGCTGATCATCTCTGCAGACGCTGCCGACACCCTTGGTACCAACACCCTGAAGAGGTCCTTTCTGAAGAAGTTCCTATAACATATATTTGCAGTATGAAAATAAAGAGATTACCCGTCATGTCGATGATCTTCGCACTCCCGCTGTCGATCATTGCTGATATAGGCCGATACTTCTACCAGGATTGGGAGTTCGCCAAATGGATCGGCGTGGCCGTCACCGTCGATACACTGCTCGGTATTGTAAAGCACCTGGTTCACAAGGATGCCTCCAGCGAGGACTTCTGGAGCAAGTTCTGCAAGAAGATCTTCGTGTATATGCTCCTGCTCATCACAGCCAACGTGCTGACGAACTACACCGTAGGAGGTAACATAATCGGTACCACGCAATGGATGGGAACCTATCTCTGTACCTACATGATCGTGCGCGAGTGTATATCCGTCATGGAGAATGCCAACGCCATCTATCCCATCATCCCCAAGGGGATCATCAAGCGCTTCAAGGATTTCAACGACAAAGGAGAATATATCAAGAAACAAGAACCAGAAGAAAATGGCAACAGCAGCACAGTGTAAATTTGCCCGCGAGGTCTATGAGGCCGCAAAGAAGGGCACAGATATCGCCCCTGAGTTCGTGGCGGCACAAGCCATACTCGAGAGCGGATGGGGTAAGTCGAAAATCGGCAAATACAACCTCTTCGGTGTGACGAAGGGTAGTTCGTGGGACGGTGCGACCGTTCTGGTGCGTACACACGAGTATTTCAACACGCCCGACCGCAAGTTCACCCTCCCAGAGAAGGTGATCGCAGTTGCCTACTCGAAGACAAAGAAGAAATACTACTATACGGTGGACCGCCTGTTCCGTGACTACGACAGCCTGGCTGACTGCCTGACCGACCATACCTACATACTGCAGAAGCCCGGCTATGCCGACGCTTGGCCATACCGCCACGATGCCGAGGAGTTCGCCAGAAGGCTTGTCGACTGTACGGGCTGCAAGTACGCCACCGACCCGTTCTATATCAACAGCATCACCAAACTGATCCGTCAGGTCAGGGGAATTGTAGGAAAGGAGGGATAGGTCATGACATACAAAAAGGTTCTCAACATCCTGACGGCATTAGTGATCCTGCTTTTGACAGGGCTCACCGTCTATTATGTGGGACATCAGAGAGAGAGTGCCCTGAACGCCCAGATA
>JAEEGH010006102.1_pt1 | contig 29702 bp, 26 predicted proteins | sample 9134181 | NCBI WGS metagenome assembly JAEEGH01 (sample SAMN16246544, study PRJNA631951) | gut metagenome | biome: gut microbiome; feature: rumen; material: DP-attached | host: Bos | place: Iran: Karaj | collected 2018-10 | reverse complement strand
GATCAAGGAAGCTGACGGCGGAATGCTCTTCTGTCCTCCTCAGCGGATTGTGGACGAGAACCCGACCATCGGCGTTGCACACAACTACGACGAGCTGCTGGCTGGAATAAGAAAGACCATCGACCAGTTCCGGTGATAGCCTCCGGGCAAAAAAAAAGCGAACCTTTCGGTTCGACTCCTCCAATTTTTCTTAGAAACCCAAGCAGTGAGCTGCTGTCGCAACCGCGAGCACTGCTGCCATCACTAATACTGCGCGTCCTGTAATCTTCATCATTTCAGGCGCTGGTATAAGGAATGCATTCATCATTCGCTTTACCTCCTTTTGTCTAAGGATATGTTTTCAAAAAACTCGTTATACACTAATAATATACGGCATAATCTTTCATAAAGTCAAGAGGTTTTTTGACAAATCGAAAAATGTATACTACTATTGGGAAAAAGGAGAATATCATTTGTCCATTCTTTTAATAAGCGTATTGATGCTTTCCTATTTTCTACTTCTGCTTATAGTCTCCCGGCTGGTATCCGGAAAAGAGAGCTCAAATGAAGCTTATTTCACAGGAAACCACAGGGCTCCCTGGATGGCTGTGGCCTATGGAATGATAGGCACGCTTCTTTCGGGCGTCACATTCATGTCTGTCCCCGGATATGTGCGACAGACTCAGTTCACCTATCTTGGTGTGGTAGTCGGAAACTTCATCGGATTCCTCATAATCGCCTTTATCCTTATTCCACTGTATTACAGGCTTCACCTCACTTCCATCTACAGTTATCTGGGAGATAGGTTCGGAGCTAGGACACAAACCACAGGGGCTTTCCTTTTCATGCTCTCCAGGCTGTTCGGTTCTGCACTGAGGCTCTATATCGTCGTATTCATCCTATATGAATCTGCATTCAAGGAATCAGGTCTTCCCTTCTGGGGTCTGGCTGCAATTATCCTGTTCCTAATCCTTTTGTATACATTCCGGGGTGGAATCAAGACAGTAGTGTGGACCGATGTGCTACAAACAACCTGCATGCTCCTTGCCATAGCAGGAATTTTATATCTCCTTAAGGCAGGGCTTGGGTCATCTTTTGCTGAAGCCTTCAAAAAAGCAGGAGCAGCCGGCAAGATGAGAATCTATGACAGCAACTGGAGATCTGCCACCTTCTTCTGGAAACAGCTTGCATCAGGTATCTGCCTCACCATTACAATGACAGGGCTTGATCAGGATATGATGCAGAAGAACCTTTCCTGCCGAAACGCACGGGAATCTCAGAAGAATATGTCTATCACCGCCATATTGTTTGTATGCATCAATGCCCTCTTCCTGGGGCTGGGAATACTGCTCCTCGCCTATGCTGATAATAATCATATCGTCCTTCCACAGAAATCTGATGCTATTTTCTCAACCATTGCATTGTCAGCCGGCTCGGTCTCTTCCATCCTGTTCATGATTGGTCTTGTGGCCGCCGGTTATTCCAGTGCAGACGGCACAATAGCAGCCCTCACCACCACATTCTGTGTAGATGTCATAGGCTTTGAGAAACGAAAAAATCTTTCAGAGGAAAAGAAAATAAGACTGCGAAAGATTATGCATGTGATATTCACCACCTGCTTCTTTATCATAATAGTGGGATTCAGGCCGTTCCATTCCGACGCTCTCATTGCCACAATCTTCATGATAGCAGGCTACACCTATGGTCCTCTTCTTGCCCTTTTCTGCTTCGGCATGCTGATTAAAAACAGGAGGGTATATGACAAGGCAGTTCCATTCATCTCTGTCATATCGCCTGTGGCAAGCTATCTGATAAATCACTATTCAAAGGAACTTCTCTTCGGATATACCTTCGGTTTTGAGATTCTTCTTCTGAACGCCCTGCTGGCCTTCGCCGGATTATGTATTTTCAGCAGGAAAAAGAACTCTGCGGCTTAGAACTTGTACCCGAACAGACGCAGCATATCCTTGCGGTCCTTCTTGTCGGCATCGCCTTCCACGCCCTTAGGAGCAAAACCATCGATGACGCCCAGGATACCGTTGCCCTGCTCCGACTGTGCCAGCACAATCTGCAGCGGGTTCGCAGTGGCGGCAAAGATGTTCACCACCTCCTGGCAGGCCTGGATCTGTTTCAGGATGTTGATTGGGAAAGCCTTCTTTATAACAAGATAGAAAGTGTGGCCTGCGCCAGTAGCCAGTGCATTCTCCTTAGCAGCCTCGATAAGCGAAGGCTCGTTACCACCGGTGCGGACCAAGCATGGGCCGGAGGCCTCGTTGAATGCCAGGCCGTACTGGATGCCGGGAACAGCGGAGACAATAATCTCTTCCAAATCCTCAACTGTCTTTATAAAATGGGACTGTCCCACGATAATGTTTGAATCTTCAGGAATAATTGCCTGAACTGCTTTGATTTTAACGTCCATAATCACCTCACTTTCTGGTGTCTGCCAGGATGACGTCCAGATTCAGCTCGCATGCAGCACATGGTACCTGGATACCCCAGTTCTCAAGAACCACAGGATTAATCTCGCCCATGATTCCCACTTCTTTGCCGCCGGAGATAACCTTTGCGCAGCGGCCTGTGATGAAGCGCGGATCCTCTTCTTCCTTCAGTGTGTACTCTGCTCCGATGTAGTAGAACAGCGCGGTAATCTGGGAGTTCAGTGTGTTGAATGTTGTATCTTTGTCGGCAGAGAGGAAGCCCAGAGAATTGATGGTGCTAACTCCGTAGTTCTCCTCTGGATTGATGAGCGCAATCTTACCGATCTCGAAGATGTTATGCGGATACACTGCGTTGCTGGAGATGGACTCGGAATTGAGGAGGCATGGCAGAACAGACGGGCGGACAAACTCGAAGTTCTCGCTCATCGGGTTGGAAATCTGCACCACCTTCTCCGGTGTGATGTTCATCTTCTGGATGAAGTCCTTTGCAGAACCCAGGTAGCAGTATGTCATCTCCTGATACCCCAGACCTACCATGATGTTCTTAACATGGCGTCCGAACTGAGATTCGTCGGAAATCTTTCCTTTTGTGAAGTCGGATGGCATCTCAGGCACAAAGTTCTTCAGATTCCGGCCGATCATTATATCTTCGATAGCATCCACAGAGTGGAGGAAGTCATTTCTGTATTCAGGTGGATAAACTGTGATGACATCGCCATCAACCTTGGTCTTGCTTCCCATCTTCTGGCAGTAGAGTGCAGCTTCCTCGGCTGTGAACTTCTCGCCCAGCAGCTTGTTCACGTAAGCCACATCAACTGTCACTGGCTCCTGGAAGTAATAAGGTATAGTCACTTCTCTTCCGAACGGTGTATCATATGGGTATACAACTTTTACAGGAAGAATCTCGAAGCCGGAGTCATACAGGTCGCAGGCTACGATTGATGCAGAGAGCACCAGAGAAGGCATATCTGTTCCAGTGATCTCCACAACCAGGTTCTTGTCGCCCACCTCTACTGCGCCGCTCTCGTTGGAGTTGATTACAGGAGGCATACTCAGGGTATTGCCCTCGCAGTCGGTGATGTATGGGTAGCCCGGGAAATCTTTGATGATATGGCCGAATTCGATTCCCTTAGGATGCTTCTCCAGGATCTGACGGAGTGTCATCTTCTCCTCAAAGCCCAGAGGTGCGAACTTGGTTTTGTCCGGGTCTGCTGCATAATACTTCAGAGGAAACTTGAGCATATCGCTGCGGAAAACGCCCATTGCGATGGACTTACGCTTGCGGCCATAGTTCCAGCACAGCTTCTCCTGGGTCTGGATAATGTCCTTGAGCCCTTCGTCGGAAATTCCCTCCTTACCCTTTGCCATGAAGCATACTTCGTACGGGCGGTAATCCTTGATGGAAGGATCAACATGAACCTCCCGGCCACCGTTGTCCTTGATGTCACCCTTGCGTGAGAAGAATGGATACTCTGGAATCTTGCCACCCAGGTACAAATTCAAGAGGCGTCCGAAGCCGGCAGTAGACCACAGATCGGGGCGGTTTGTATCGTTGAGCTCAATCTTCAGGACATCGCCGTCCTCTTCGTCCAGCTCAGCCTTTGCACACTGAATCAGGTCAATGAACTCCTGTCCTGTGACCTTCTTCCCCATATATTTGTAAAGAGCGTTTGCAGAAACTTCAATCTTTGGCATCTTATTTACTCCTTCTTAAGCGGACATTCTCGATATCAGGCGAGAAGAGTTCCCGCAGGTCGTTGAGCCCAAGCGACATAAGGGCCATACGGTCAATTCCGATACCCCATGCCAGAACAGGCACATCCACATCCATAGGCTTGGTCACCTCTGGCCGGAAGATTCCGGCCCCGCCCAGCTCAATCCAGCCCAGCACAGGGTGCTTAACGTGAATCTCAACCGAAGGTTCGGTGAACGGGAAGTAGCCGGGCACATACATAACCTCGGTGGCACCGGCAAACTCAACTGCGAACATTTTGAGAAGTCCCAGCAGAGTCTTCATGTTCACGTCTTTGCCAAGCACGATTCCCTCGGTCTGGTAGAAGTCGGAAAGGTGGGTTGCATCGACCTTGTCGTAGCGGAAGCAGCGGGCGATACCGAAGTACTTGCCTGGTATGTTTGCCTTGTGCAGCTGTTTTGCTGAAAGGACTGTACCCTGGCTCCGCAGGATAAGACGTTTTGTGAAGTTGCGGTCAAACTCGTAGCCCCAACCGCGGCTTCCTGTGGTCCAGCCGTTCTTATGAACCTCAGCAACCCTATCTAGATATGGCTGCTCGATTTCTTTAGCCATTGTAGGAGTCTTAATGTGGTATACATCGTGGATATCCCGGGCTGCGTGGAACTGTGGCATGAAGAGGGCATCGCAGTTCCAGAACTCTGCCTCAACCAGTGGTCCGTCATACTCCTCAAAGCCCAGAGAAACCAGCTTGTCCTTGATGCTGTCCAGGAACACGGTATATGGATTGTGCCGGCCGATTATAAGCCGTGCAGGAGGTGTATTCACATTATAGCTGCGGAAAGCCTTGCCCTTCCAGTCGCCCTTCTTCAGCATGTCTGGGGTAAGAACACCGATCTCATCGCCTGTCAAACCCTTGTCCTGGAGCATCTTCTTTGCCTCAAGACCATCGGCTGTGAACTCGTATACCAAGTCCTCGCGCTCAATCACCTTGAACGGAGCGGCGGCAGCACCACGCTTCTTGCTGACAGTGGCCATTGCCTTCTTCTCGTCGTCAGAGAGGTCGGAATCAAGGATCTGTCCTTCCTTATCCAGGAGCGCGCGGACAGCCTTCATGGCAGCAGATGGCTCACCGTTCTTTACAGAAGCCTTCTTTTCTGCATCCATAGCCAGAATTCCCTCTTTGGAGAGCTGGCCGAAAGCGGTTCCCACATCTTTGTTCTCAAGTCCCAGGGCCTGTGCAATCTCGGGCAGGCTCATGGCACCCTTCTCCTTCACCAGCGCCAGAATACGCTCTGCAGGAGTTCCCTTTGCCTTATATTCAGCTCCAAGCTCGGTAAGCTCGTAGATAGTCCTAAGTGTCCTGCTCTTCTCCTTGATAAGCCCTTTGCCGGACAGCCAGCTGAAGATCTGGTTGCTCTGACTCTCAAAACCAAGCTGAGACCCTATCTGTTCTGCAGTAATCTCATCGCCCTTATAATTGAGAAGAACTTTGATTTCCAATGGATGAAGATTTTTGATATCGATGTCCATATTATTTCTCCTGCTCTTGTATTATCATATTTCTATTGTTTTATCAATTACATTATGTTATTATATGGTTTGGAGGTTATCCCATGAAAGTTTATGACTTTGACGAGACTATGTTCACCGGCGACTCCGAGGACCGGTTTTTCGACTATATATTCCATCAGAAGGGATTCTTCTGGTATCACATCAACTGGTGGTGGTGGGAGATTCTTCTCAGACTTAAGATAATCAACAAGACAACTGCACGCCAGGGACACTACAAGTTCCTGCGCAAGATCAAGAATATTGATGAGGTGCTTGAAGGCTACTGGGATTCTGTGATGAAGTATATGAAACCTTGGTATATGGCTGTTAAAGACCCGGAGGATATTGTGGCCAGCGGCACCCCTGCCTTCCTTATGGAGCCTGCTATGAGACGGCTGGGACTTAAGCATCTGGTTGCCACCGACATGGACAAGCACACTGGAAAAATAGTAAGCGGAATGTTCGCCATAGGGCCTTACAAACTGGATAACTTCAAGAAGCAGTTCAGTACTGACGTGATTGATGAGTTCTACAGCGACGCATGGTCAGACCACTTCCTGGCAGATGTGGCCAAGAAGGCCTATGTTGTCCATGATGATGACCAGCTCACCGAGTGGAACGAGTACTTCAACGCCCACCCGGAGAAAAAGAAATAACTGACTTTTACTCGTTTTCTTTCCCAAGCAGACAGAGCATAACTGACTTAATTGTCCACTTGCGGTTCTCAGCCTCGTCAAAGACTACAGACTGAGGACCGTCGATAACTTCTGGTGTAACCTCGTTGTTGCGCACTGCAGGCAGGCAGTGCATGAAGATGCTCTTCTTGCCGGTCTTAGCCATAAGTTCTGCATTCACCTGGTAAGGCTTAAGTAGTTTGATGCGCTCGGCCAGCTTGGCTTCCTCGCCCATGGATGCCCACACATCAGTATAGATTACATCAGCTCCCTTGATACCGGCATCTACATCAGAGGTGATAAGCACTTTTGAACCGGCCTCCTTGGCAAAGCCTTCTGCCAGCTTAACCAGCTCCGGCTCCGGATGCAGCTCGTCGGGGGCCACAATAGCCACATCAACCCCCATCTTAGCGCAGCCTATCATAAGCGAATTTGCCATATTGTTCCGGCCATCGCCCACAAACGCCAGCTTCTTGCCGGCAAGTGTGCCATAGTGCTCCTCCAATGTCATCAGATCAGCCAGCACCTGGGTTGGGTGGAAGTCGTCGGAAAGTCCGTTTATAACCGGAATACCGGAAACCTCGGCCAGTATTTCCACATGGCGGGTCTTGAAACCACGGAACTCGATGCAGTCGAACATGCGCCCCAGAACATGGGCGGTGTCCTCCACAGTCTCCTTAACCCCCAGCTGGATATCGGCACTGGAAAGGAATACCGGGTGGCCCCCCTCCTCGCCAAATGCGGTCTCAAAGGAGCACCGTGTGCGGGTGGAGCGCTTCTCGAAAAGGAGTGCGATGGTCATGCCCAGAAAGCGCTGTTTGCGGATCCCCTTCTTGTGCTCTTCCTTGGCCTTCTTGGCCACATCAAGGAAATAGCGTATCTCCTGGGGTGTATAATCCTTCAAAGAAATAAGGGATTTACCGCGCAAATTCATACTGCACCTCGCTTTAAGCAGACTTCTGCTCTGTGATTATTTCCGGCTCTTTTGCACCGGTGACAACATCTTCGGTAATGATAACTTTCTTGTGCCCCTTGAGGGATGGAAGCCTGTACATGACATCGGTCATAAAGCCCTCCACAATGGCACGGATTCCGCGGGCACCGGTCTTGTGCTTTATAGCCTGTTCTGCCACCGCATCCAGAGCACCGTCGGTGAACTCAAGCTCGGCATCGTCCAGCTTGAGCATAGCCACATACTGCCTGATAATGGCATTCTTCGGCTCGGTGATAATCCGCTTTATGTCATCTTTTGTCAAATTGTTCAAAGTTACTGTAATTGGGAGACGGCCGATAAGCTCAGGGATAAGGCCAAACTTCACCAGGTCGTCCGGCTGAATCTGCTGATACAGCTCCTCAAGATTCTTCTCGCCGCTCTGGCGCACATCGGCACCAAAGCCCATAGGATGCTGTGCCACCCGGGACTCGATTATGCCGTCCAGCCCCACAAAGGCACCACCGCAGATGAACAGGATGTTCTCTGTGTTGATCTTGATAAGCTCCTGGTTCGGGTGCTTGCGCCCACCCTGAGGTGGCACAGAGGCCTGGGTTCCCTCAATAATCTTGAGGAGCGCCTGCTGAACCCCTTCGCCCGATACATCGCGGGTAATAGAGATGTTCTCCCCTTTCTTGGATATCTTGTCTATCTCGTCGATATAGATGATTCCCTTCTCGGCAGCAGCCACATCATCTCCGGCCGCCTGGATAAGCTTGAGCAGGATGTTCTCCACATCCTCGCCCACATAGCCTGCCTCAGTAAGGGTGGTGGCATCGGCAATAGCAAACGGAACGTTCAGCTTCTTGGCAAGGCTTTTTGCCAGCAATGTCTTTCCTGTTCCGGTGGGGCCTATCATAAGGACATTGGACTTGTCCAGTTCAACCCCTTCCTCCACCTTGTCCTTCTCGAATATCCGCTTATAGTGGTTATATACAGCTACAGAAAGCACCTTCTTGGCCTGGTCCTGACCGATGACATAGTCGTCCAGGAAGGCTTTTAGCTCCTCTGGGGTAGCATCCAGCTGAGGGTAGAAGTTGCTCTCTTTCTTGCCAGTCTTTTTTATGTGGGCTTCTTCAAAGATGTCAGAGCAGATGTTGACACATTTCTCGCAGATAAAGCCTGCCACACCTGGGATGAGGTTTCCCACCAGCTCTTCGGACATGCCGCAGAAGCTGCAGTAATTGTGCTTATCTCTTGCCATCTTAAGCCCTGCTCATAACCTTGTCGATGATACCGTACTCTTTAGCCTCGGGAGCAGACATGAAGTTGTCCCGCTCCAGGTCGGAAGCCACAGTCTCCACACTCTTGCCTGTGTCCTGGGCAATATACTCTGTGAGCATCTTCTTGAGCCGCAGGATCTCTCTGGCCTGGATATTGATATCCTTGGCCTGCCCCTCGGCGCCGCCCCAGGGCTGGTGCATCATGATGCGCCCCGATGGAAGTGCGAACCGCTTGCCCTTTGCCCCACCTGCCAGGATAACAGCGGCCATGGAGGCGGCCTGTCCTATGCAGATAGTCTGCACATCGGGCTTGATGTACTTTATGGTGTCATAGATTGCAAGCCCGGCAGTGACAATGCCGCCGGGTGAGTTTATATAAAGGCTGATATCCCGCTCTGGATCCTGTGATTCCAGGAAAAGAAGCTGAGCCACTACCAGATCGGCGGTAAGGTCATTTATCTCTCCGTCCAGGAACACTATCCGGTCCTTTAAGAGCCGTGAGTAGATATCGTATGAACGTTCGCCGTTTCCTGTCCGTTCTACAACGATAGGAACCAGTGTGTTGTCTTTTTCTGTCATATTCCCCTTAATCATGCCTTGTGAAGGAAGTCCAGATACTTGATGTCTGCACCCTTCTTGATCTTTGCATTTGCAATAAGGAAGTCGTAGGTCTTCCGGTCAATAATTCCAATCTTGAAATATTCGTTCATGTTGTTCTCTTTGACGTAAGCCTTGAAATCCTCAAGTTTCATGCCGCTTCTGCCAGCTTCGGTCTTGAGCTCTTCCTCGATATCCTCATCGGTAGCCTCGATCTTCTCGGCCTTGCTGATCTGTGCAATGACAATCTGGCTCTTGACTGCCCGGAGTGCCTCGCCTTCCCAATCCTTGGCCAGGTCGTCCTTGGTCTTGCCTTCCATTGCCAGCATCTTCTCAACCTGCTTTTCGTCGCCGCCGAACCGATAGATAAAGTTGGTCCACATTGTGTTGATCTGGTTGTCAATCATTGCCTGTGGTGGATCCACTTTTGTGGACTCGATGATCTTCTCCATGATGGCCCGCTTCTTGTCGTCCATCAATTTCATGTCGGTAACGCCGTTAAGACGCTTCTTAACATCCTCGATAAGATCCTCTTTGGTCTTGAACTTCTCGTTGATGTCCTGAGCCAGCTCGTCAGTAATCTCAGGAAGTTCCTTCTTTTTGATGCTGGTAACCTTTACCTTGATGCGGACCTTGCGGCCTGCCAGATCCTTGTATTCGAAATCAGGAGCATACTCCTTCTCGATGATCTTCTCTTCTTCCTTCTTCATGCCGATGACATCATCATCCAGTTTGTAGTAGTTGTAGCCAGTACCTACTGTGAATGTGAAATCGTCACGCTTGGTTCCTGTCACTTCCTTATCATCTGCATCCACCTCAACATAGTTGATGGTGATTACATTGTCTTTGGCAACCTTGCCACCGCGCTTCTCTGTTACAACTGCATTCTGCTCCCGGTACTTGTCCAGCTCACGGTCCACATCGGAATCCTTAATCACTACATTCGGAACCTCGATCTCAATGCCCTTGTACTCGCCCAGCTCAACATCTGGGAATGTGTCGTATTCAACGGTATATTCGATATCCTTGTCCAGGGCCAGCTTCAGGTTCTCCTCGTCCTTAAGTGCAGGGGTGATGTATGGAAGCGGTTTTTTCTCCACGTCCAGGAGAGCCTCCTGAAGGCTCTTCTCTATAACATTGAAACCAGCTTCGTTGACCAGTGATTCTCCGAACTTGCGCTCCAATACTGATGCAGGAACCTTTCCAGGTCTGAAGCCCTTGATATGTGCTGTCTTGGAATACTTGGCCAGAAGCTCGTCATATTCCTTCTTAACAAATTCCTTGTCTACCTTAACAGAAAGCTCTACTCTTGACTTCTCAAGACACTTGATCTCTTTACTTGCTACCACTTTTTGTCCTCTTTTTCATTGAAATTAAATCGGTAAATATAAAATATATAAAAAATTTTAATTTTTGTATATCCCCGTCAGACTGACATGGGCAAAAAAAAAGCAGCTTTTGCAAGCTGCTTAAAGAGCGGGAGACGGGAGTTGGACCCGCGACATCCACCTTGGCAAGGTGGCGCTCTACCACTGAGCTACTCCCGCGTACGGCATCCTTCTCTTTGCGAGAGAAGGGACTCGAACCCTTATGCCTGAGGCACCAGATCCTAAGTCTGGCGTGTCTGCCAGTTTCACCACTCTCGCTTTATAACTTTTTCTAAAGAAATAGTCAATATGGAATACTAAAAAAATTGAAGTTGAGTGTCAACCCATGAGGGATGTGCGCACCTTCCGCATATAGCGCACTTTACGCAGCGAAACCTGTATCGGCGAACCATCGGGAATTTCATCGCCGAGTACAAGCATATCGTTTCCCGACTTCTTAAGCTGCAGGGGCTTTATAAGGACAATCTTTTCTGCCCCCAGGGTCAGTTCCAGGAAAGCGCCGCCGACTTCCATGACGTGCTGGCAAAGCCGTACTTTCCGGTTAAAGTCGATTCCATGAGCCTCCATAATCTCATAACGGACACCTCCGCCCTCCAGCTGTTTTTCCGAAAGAATAAGCTTGCGGCTGACCCGGTCGGACAAGATATCCTTCTGCTCCTGAGTTATATCCAAAGTTTCTATCTTTTTAAGAAGCTTTTCTGAGATATCATGTTTTTTTGCCTTGGCAGCAGGCTTATCATAGTCCTGGAACTGGCTGAGATTGGGTTCCTCCATCAGGGCTACAGGCAAATCAGAAGCCTTCTTTTCCATAGGGAGCGCAAGACTCTGTCCCGATATGTTCTCCACCACCTTCATGGCCTCGGAAGCATCATCGTCCGAAACAAGATAGAGACCCTCGCCAAGCTTTTCCCTGACATATTTCTTAAAGATGCTGTTGTTGTCCAGAAGCTTGGAGAAACGGCTGTCCACCTTGATTACGCATCCCTGGTAAACCGCAATGCCCTGGCACTCTTCATCCCAGCTTTTTAAGGAGAAAAGAACATTCTGTGGTAGCAAAGCCCCCGACTTTTCCTCAAGCAATGCCATAAAAGTGCTGGCGCTTATACCTGAGCGGACCCCGCGCATAAAGCTTTCACGGGTAACCTCGTAGCGGCTTATGACATCCAGCTCGCGGATCTCGGAATAGAATGCTATAGTCATATTCTCTTCCAGGCTTAGAGAACCCTGTACATAGAGGGAGAAATCGGGCTGCACCACTATCTTGCCATCTTCGGATGATATGACAGATGTCAGCTTTCTCAGTCCTGCGCTCTCTTCCACTGCAAGAGATGCCTTAATCAGATTTTCCTTATGTTCATTGATATCTCCGATATCGAGACCTGATAAGTACGCTGTGCACTTAGCCAGCCGGGCAAAGGCTTTTTCCGGGTAGACACGGTCTTGGCGCATATTCTGATAAATAAGGGCTTCAAGGGGATTGGAAACAAGGTATGACCGGATGAAGAACCGGCTTACCTCCTGATTGGTTAGGGAGAAAAGCTCCCTGAGATTCTCTCTCGCAGGAACCAGATGACGTCCTGCCTGATGCAGCAGGGAATGCTTAAGAAGAATGTCCTTTATTATTTCCCCGGCTTTCGGGTTCAAGTTGCGGCTGGGCACAGCGGCTGCGGCTTTGCCCTTTTTTGCCAGCAGTGCAGATATATATGCGGAAATGACCGGGATATCATACCAGACGTATTTGGTATTTTTCTTGATTGATGCCTTCTTGCAACCCAGGAACAGGTCAAAGTCTATCACATGCTTTTTCAGTTCCTCCCGCAGGATAGGCGATATAACAACAGTCTGAGCTCCTTTTTCCCCACGCACCGGGCAAATAAGAAGACGCTCCTCCAAGTTCATAAGCTGTGTGTAGAAGCTATAATAGGGCTTTTCGTCCTTAAAAAGAGAATAGAGCTGGTCGATGCTGGCTTTACCAAGAAAATCTATGGCAGAAAGCAACACCGCATCGGATGAATCGATCATGGAGATAATCTGATCCAGATTTGTTTTATTCAGCAGGAAAGCCTCAAGCTGATCCAGCAGGTTGTGCTTGTTGAAAGGGGTATGAATATCCCCCAGATAGTTGCGGACCAGATCAAAGAAAGACTGGTCGTTTAGGTCAAAAACAAGCTTACGCCATTCCTCGGTAGGTTTCATCAATATAATCCAGAAGCTGACGCTGCTCTTTCTTGCCTGCTCCGTCTATGGTGATGGCCGGGCCGAATGCCATGTGGATTATCCGTTCTGGGTAGATGTCGCCGATAGTGCTTAAAATCTTACCGTTCTCCCAGAAGTCGGTCTTTACGGCGCAGGGAACCACAGGGACACCTGCCCGCTTTGCCAGCTTTACAGCCAGAGAGTTGAAGGTGGCAGGATCAAAGCCCTTGCACCGTGTTCCCTGTGGGAAGAGCACCACCGATTTACCCTCCTGGAGCGCTGCAGTTCCATCCTTCATAACTTTGTCCAAATCCACCTTGGGTTCCTTGCGTTCCAGGGCTATAGGGTTGAAGAGGCGCATTATAGGACCGAAGGCCCAACCGGTGACAAGGCTTTTTTTGACTACAAAAGTGACGGGTTTAAGACCATCCATGATGGTAGGAAAAAGCAGTGTCTCCAGTGTGCTCTGATGGTTTGCCGCAATTACCACGCCACCGGTGACAGCGCGAATGTTGTCAAGACCGGTGATCTCAAAACGGCCGCCTACAGACTCGCACAGCTCGATCACTTCGTTACTGCCCTGGAGAATCGGTTTCATCCCTTCTCCATTGATAACAGCACGCCGGGTCCTGAACAGTTTTTTTATGAACTCCTTGTAGAAATAGAACTTCTTGAAAAATGACAGTTTGCCGCCTTTATATTCCAATTTTGGTACTGTAATATAGCTGTTTCCCTGTATCACCGCCAACTCCTTACGAAATAGTGATTATACCATGTTTTTTTCATAATTTCCAGTCTTTTCTTTCAAAGGGATGTTGACAAAAAGTCTTTTTTATAGGCATATTATCTTTTGCATGGTGGGCATGGTGGGTATAGTTCAGCGGTAGAGCACCGGATTGTGGATCCGGTTGTCGTGGGTTCGAACCCCACTACCCACCCAACAAGGAGCACCCGTAGCTCAATTGGATAGAGCGTCGGACTTCGAATCCGCAGGTTGCAGGTTCGATCCCTGTCGGGTGTAAAAAAAAATATGGGCCGCTAGCTCAGCTGGTAGAGCAGCAGACTCTTAATCTGCGGGTCAAAGGTTCGATCCCTTTGCGGCTCAAACAAAAAGGCAATCCGTTTTGGATTGCCTTTTTTATTTTCCACGCTGAAAGCACTGTCATTTCATGTTTTCAATGATGTACTTGCCGAATGTGCTGGTGGATACTTTCTCGGCCCCTTCCATAAGGCGGGCAAAGTCGTAGGTCACCTTCTTGGACTTGATAGTCTTGGCTATGCCGGACTCAAGCAGCTTCCCAGCCTCCTTCCAGCCCATGAACTCCAGCATCATCTCGGCCGAAAGCAGCAGTGAGCAGGGGTTCACCATATCCAGGTTGGCATACTTTGGCGCAGTACCATGGGTGGCCTCGAAAACGCCCACGCCCTTCTCATAGTTGATGTTGGCTCCTGGCGCAATCCCGATGCCGCCTACCTGCGCGGCCAGAGCGTCCGACATATAGTCGCCATTCAGGTTCAGGGTGGCTATCACATCGTGGTCGGCCGGCCGGGTCAGAATCTGCTGCAGGAATGCGTCGGCGATGCAGTCCTTGATTATGATTGTCCCCTCAGGTGGGTTCGGGCCGGCCTCCTCGGCGGTCATAACCTTGCCTGGGTACTCCCGCTTTGCCAGCTCGTAGCCCCAGTTGCGGAACGCCCCCTCGGTGTACTTCATTATATTGCCCTTGTGCACCAGGGTTATGTACTTTCGTTTGTTCTCGATTGCATATTCAATGGCGGCCCGCACCAGACGCTCTGTCCGCGCCCTGCTCACCGGCTTGATGCCGATGCCGGACTCCGGATGTATATCCCAGCCGAACTCAGCCTTGAGGAAGGAGGCCAGTTTTTCGGTCTTAGGGTCGCCGGCAGGGGTCTCGTACCCAGCGTAAACATCCTCGGTGTTCTCCCGGAACACCACCATATCAACCAACTGCGGATTCTTTACCGGGGAAGGAACTCCTTCGTAATACTTGACTGGGCGCAGGCATACATAAAGGTCCAACTTCTGGCGCAGCGCCACATTCAGGCTCCGTCTGCCCCCTCCTACCGGAGTGGTGAGGGGTCCCTTAAGGCCCAGGTGGTACTTCTCAAAGGCAGCCAAAGTCTCATCCGGCAGCCAGTCGCCCACTGTGTTGAAGGCTTTCTCGCCTGCAAGCACCTCTTTCCATTCAATCTTGCGCTTTCCGCCGTAGGCAAGGCGCACTGCCTCATCAATCACAGGAAGAGCTGTCCTGGTTATATCCGGACCGGTACCGTCTCCTTCGATATATGGAATAATTGGATGATCGTCCATATGAGCTCCTTTTTTATGTGAATATAATAACATATTGCTCTTTCCTTGCCAACTCTAAAGTGGTATGATATATTTCACAAGATATGAAAAAGAGTGCCCATATCACATTGCTTTTTCTCTCTCTTGCCCTTCTGCTGACCACCGGGTGCAGCAAGGATATGTACACCGCCGGGATGGACAAGGTCCAGAAGAGTGAGTTTGAATCCATCTCCGCATCCCTTGAGAAAAGCACCGACTACGAGAAGAACTACATCCACATGATGCAGATATATAAATTCCTGGACAAGAAGGAAGACCCGGAACTCCTTTCTGTGTTCCTAACCAACTATGTGGAGGAGCATCCAGAAGATCCCTTCAATGCCTACTATCTTTATAATGTGGCGCTGCGGTACAAACAGCAGGATGCAGCACCTTTCGCCCATTACTACTATAGCCGGATTCTCCACAGCTATACTGATGTCACCTACCAGGGGCAGTCCATCCATTTCCTCTGTCTGAAGGAGATTCTAGGCAGCAGCCAGGATCTGGACGAGAAGATAGAGTGCTACAAGGAACTGATCAACCGGTTCTCGGACAAGATAAATCCGGGAGAGATTTATTTCTACCTGGGAGACTGCTATGGACAGGCAGGACAATGGGACCTGGCAGCCCAAGCTTATAAAAAGTTCTTAAGCTATCCTGAAGCCACAGTACCAGGCAATTCATCGGCCCGGGAATATGCCACAGACTTCGAGGCATATTACAACACACGGGTAACCTGGAGCTATGCCAGCCTGGACGAGCTTATAAAAAAGATATCAGCAGCACTCAAGACCAGAAAATCATCCGAGATAAACAAGTACACATCAAAGGTAAAGTTCTTCATGTCATCCTGGGAGGAACAGGAGGCAAGCCAGGAGTCGCTGGCAGTAAACAACATAGGCAGTTTCATCAACAGCAGTACCAGAGTGAACCGGGAACTGGACAAGATTTCCAACGCTCAGGAAGCGTACCTGAAGACCACGGGCTGGGACTTCAGAATGAACACATGGTATTTCTACTTCAGAAAAATAAACTTCCCTGCAAACCCGGAGATACACGGCAACTGGGAATGGGCAGGAATCTATCTGGGAGACAGAGTTTTCAGCAGATCCAATGAATAGCAGGACATTTCTACTCCTTATAGTTCTAGCACTTTGCGCTCCCCTTTTCTCTTATGCCCAGGATAGTGCGGCAAAATCTGCGCTGCTCCCTAAGGGCGGTAACCAGCTGTATGACAACTACTTCAAGAAGTATTCATCCAAACAGGAGCAGAAGCATCTGGCAGTAATATGGGAACAGGCCGAGTACTTTGTCCCGTTCATAGAGGCAAAAGTAAAGGAGCATGGACTTCCACATGAAGTGATCTATCTGCCTTTCGTGGAATCCAACTTCAAGCCGGACGCGGTCTCAAAATCTGGGGCTACCGGATTGTGGCAGTTCATGTCCAACAGCATAGACGGCTACAACATGAAGATAGATGAATGGGTGGATGAACGCCGGGATTTCTGGAAAGCCACAGAGGCAGCCATCAAGAAAATCAAGTACAACTATTCAGTGCTGGGAGACTGGAATCTGGCTATCGCCGCCTACAACTGCGGCCTTGGAAAGATGAAGAGGACTGTCAAGGAAGGTGGTTCTTCCGACTACTGGAAGCTATGTCAGAAAGGGCTTCTGAGCAAGGAGACCACACATTACATACCTAAACTGCTGGCTATATCTGATGTGCTTAAGAACAGGGGAAAATATGGGATAAAGGACAAGCAGCCAAAGCCGTTCCAGTGGGTAAGGATAGCGCTGCCACAGCCTGTGGATATCCGCCTTCTGGCCAAGGAGACCGGGATACCGCGCAACATACTGGACATGGGTAACTCTGAGCTGAAGTTTTATGTAACGCCGCCAGCCAAGACCGGCTACCTGCTGAAGGCACCTGCCGATAAAGCAGATAAGATAAAAAGTGTGACAGCAAACTCTAAGACCAAGTTGACCGACTTCCATTTATATACAATAAAGGCGGGGGACACCCTGTCGCACCTGAGCCAGCATTACGGAATATCGGTAGGAATGATAGAGAGCTTCAATAATGTGAATCCCAATAACCTGAAGATTGGAACCAAGCTGGTTATTCCGGTAAGCAACCCAGATATAAAACCGTATGGCGGAACCCTGGATTTCTCCTCATGGACACCTGATATCTCTGAGGACAACTTTAAGGGAGAATACAAGGTGCAGAAAGGCGATACCCTGTGGTCTATTGCCAAGCTGTTCCACACCGATGTACGGCACATAGCCTACTTCAATAACCTAGAGCTTGATTCGGTCCTTTCCATCGGTCAGAAACTGAAAGTTCCTACCCCACCTGAAGAGCTTGATTTCTTCTAAATAAGTAAGGCCCCCTTGACACAGGCCCTGCCTTGGTATTACAAAGTATTACCGAGGAATTATCATGACTGAAAAGACAGAAGTTATATCTTTCAAGGCAGACGAGGAACTGGCTGCTGTACTCAAGCACATGCCCAATAAATCAGACTTTATACGCAATGCCGTGCTTGAGTACATGCAGAACACCTGCCCCCTGTGTCAAGGGACCGGCCTTATCTCGGTGGCTCAGCGGGCACACTGGGACAAGTTCATCAAGACCCATTCCCTGGAGGAGTGCAAAGACTGCCATGAGCTCTACATCAAATGCAACAACAGGAGCCACCGTAAATGCGCAAAGTGATGCCCCTGCTCCTGGCTCTTTTCTGCATCCAGTTCGCATACGCAGATAAGGCCGGGAAAATCAATGCATTCGTAAGTATAATGCCCCAAAAATATTTTGCAGAGAAGATTGGAGGCGACCTGGTGAATGTGTCGGTGCTGGTGCCGTCTGGAACAAGCCCCGAGAACTTCGACCCTTCTCCCAAGCAGATAGTGCAGCTGGGCAGCTCCGATGTCTACTTTACCATAGGCGTTCCCTTCGAGAATATCTTTCTGGACAAGCTGAAAGCAGGTAAGAAAAAGCTGGTTGTGGCAGCCTGCGACAAGGATGTGCCCAAACTGCACAATGAGGAGCACGAAGAACACGAGCATGGGCATCACCACGGCGAGTTCGACCCCCATATCTGGACCGACCCGGAGTTTATCAAAATCATAGCAAAAAATATGGCCGACACCTTTTCCAGTATAGACCCAAACCATGCCGCAACTTATGCCGCAAACCTGGAGAGCTTCAAAAAAGAGATGAATGCCCTGCAAGCAGAGCTTGGGCAGAAGCTTGCCCCTTACAAAGGACGGGTATTCTATGTGTACCACTCGGCCTACACCTATTTTGCGGCCCGATTCGGTCTGGTGCAGAAATCGATAGAGACCGGCGAGAAGGAGCCCACACCTGCCAAACTGCGGGAACTGGTTAACCAGGCAAACCAGGACAAGGTGAAGACTATTTTTATTCAGCCCGAGTTCCCGGCATCTGGTGCAAAGCGGGTGGCTGAGGCCATAGGAGGCAGGTGTGTGACACTGTCGGTGCTGGAATATGATGTACCGGCCAATCTGCGTAAGACCACTAGCCTGCTGGCAGAATCCTTTGAGGAATGATGTATGAAAGATGTTAAGATACAGGTCAAAGACCTTTCCTTCAGATACGACAGCCGCGATGTTCTTAAGAATGTATCCTTCGAGATCTACGACAAGGATATAGTGACCATTATTGGGCCGAACGGCGGTGGCAAATCCACATTGCTCAAATTGCTCCTGGGCATTCTGAAGCCCGACAGCGGCACCATACTGATTGATGGCGTACCGCCAAAGAAGCTTAAAAGGCCGGTGCTGGGCTATGTACCCCAGTACTCACTTTTCGACCCCCGGTTCCCGATATCGGTGTTCGAGACCGTGCTGTCGGGGCGGATGAAGGATGGCCTTTTCCGCTATACCGCAGAGGACAGGGAAATTGCAGAAAAGATACTGTGTGACATAGGCCTCGCCGAGGTAAGGAACAACACCTTTGCCGCCCTTTCCGGCGGCCAGCGCCAGCGGGTGCTTATAGCCCGGGCCTTAGCCAGCGAGCCCGAGATACTGCTTTTGGACGAGCCCACCACTAACATAGACGTGACCACCGAGGACTACCTGGCAGCCCTTATGCAGAAACTGAACAAGGAGCTGACAATACTTCTGGTGACCCACGACACCGCATTCACAACTGCGTTCCAGACCCGGGTGCTGTGTGTCAACACTTTTGTCCACGAGCATCCTACTGAGCTTGTCACCGTGGGAGCAGAGACCTTGAATATGATACGGCATGACATAGACCTATACAACCATCGGGGTCACCGGAAGGAGGACCACCATGTTGAGTGAATTCTGGGCCGCCATAACCGACCCTGCGGTGCCGTTCATTCGGTACGCCCTTCTGGCGGGACTTCTTTCCAGCATCTCGTTCGGAATGATAGGTTCCTATGTGGTTATAAAGCGCATGTCCTACATAGTAGGTGCTGTAAGCCATGTTGCATTGGGTGGAATAGGCGCTGTGATACTGCTGAACGAGAGGCTGGGACTCGCCGTATCCCCTATTATAGGGGCTCTGGTGGCGTCGGTGCTGGCCGCCGTGGTTATCTCCCTTGTGGAACTGTACAGCGAGGAGCGGAGCGACAGCGTTATCGGCGCAGTGTGGGCTGTGGGCATGGCCTGCGGTATAGTGTGCATAGCCCTGTCCGCCGGGTATGCCGACCCTATGAGCTACCTTTTCGGCAACATCCTCCTTATTTCGCACAATGACCTTATCACCATAACCCTGCTGGATCTTGTTGTAATCTTCATTGTCATACGGTACTACCATGTACTCAAGGCCACCTCCTTTGACGAGACCTTTGCCATAGTGCGGGGAATCAACACTGTGTTTCTCAATGTGCTGCTGAACATCCTTATCGCCATAACTGTGGTACTGATGGTGTCGCTGGTGGGAGTGGTGATGTCCATCGCATTCCTGACCATACCGGCCGCCGCAGCATCATTAGTGGTCAGAAGGTTGTCTCATATTATGACACTGGGTGCTATTCTGTGTGCCTTGTTCTCTACATCGGGACTCTTCTTAAGCTACACCTTCGACATGCCCACAGGAGCTGTGACAATAATACTGTCGGGAATTGTCTACCTGGCTCTGGCACTGTGCTCAAAGGCCATAGTCAGACACAGGCGATGATGAACATGGAGACATAGAGGAACACAAAAGCCATAACTATAAAGAACAGCTGGGCAATAAGCTTTTTTACGGCAAAAGCACGCCGCCTGCTTATAAAAGAAAGAAGCAGAGCAATAACAATCACCGAACAGCCTATGAGAGCCAGGGAAGCGAGGACTGTGCAGCGCAGGAGAAGCATCATGGTGTCGGGCAGGAATGCCTGGTAGGAGCCCAGCACATAGAAAAAGAAGACAGCGGCAGTAGAAACGGCCATGAAAATTGAGCAGCTGTTTATAAACCTGAATACTTTTGTCCTGGAAAAATCCTTCGCCTGCATATCTTCTTATATCATAATAATATTGGACTTGACTGTAAACCATACATAAAATATTCTTTATGTAATGAAAAAACTGGTGGTCCTGCTCTTATTTTTTCTCTCTTTATCCATCCTGTATGCCCAGGAGAATTTTGAGCAGACCATAGCACAGCTCAGCCCATTTTATCCCGCCCAGGAAAATTCGGAACAGGCCGAATGGGTACGGAATTATATTAAGCAGAGGCTTGAGAAAGCTGACATCCCTTATACTGAAATACCGCTGAACACACTTAAGGACAGCCATTCTTTTGCGCATAATATTTCGGTGGTGCTGCCTGGTTCAGGAGATCAGAACCTTGTCATCGCAGTACCCATGGCAGAGAACGGGAGCGCCGCCAACACCGCACTGGCACTGGAACTGGCAGAGCATTTTTCAGCCCAGGAGCATACCAGCCAGATACAGATTCTTTTTCTGGGATCTGATTTTATAGGATCTAAGGTTGCGGCCCAGGAATTCAACGATGGCAAATATACCCTCTTCTATCTGAACTTCAAGGGAGTTCCCGATAAAATAATACTGCAGACAGGAAACCGGGATCATATAACTCCGTACTGGATGGTCAACTACTGCAATAGAGCTCTGCAAAAGGTCAAACTTGTCTTCAGTCTGAAGCCTGAGCAGAATATTCTTTACAGCATTGGCATGATACCCCCCTCTTCACCGCTTGATATTTATCTGGATGCAGGCATCACATCCCTCATGATGTATGGAGAGAAAGGAAAAAAGAACCAACCGGCATCTATCTGGGCTTCATCCTTCTGTCGATTCATGGATGAGTTTGAGAAACAGGAACTGGCCCACCACGAGAACGAGGACCAGAACTATTTTATCATGCAACTGGGGGATATATATTTAATCCTCACTGAATTCTACATAATGATTTTCTTCCTTGTAATCACAGGCTCCATCCTGTTCTATCTCATACTTCATGCAAGGCAGGCCAGAAACTATGTGCACATCTTCTTAAAGAATATCTCCATAGTATGCTGGACCACAATGATGCTCTTCATATTCTTCCAGGCATCAACATGGATTTTGGAGCTTTTCCTCAAGATCACCACCCTGGATACCCATTGGCAGGCCATCATCCCAGAGCTCATAAGCCTTAAGGTGCTCATAAGCCTTGTATTCCTTATTCTTCTGCTGCCCACATATTCACAGTTCAAGCAGCACGCCCTGGGTAACTTCTATTCCGGTGCGGCTATAATTACCGCTCTTATTGATATGGTTATATTCATGGCCATAGACTTTTCCTTTGCAGCATATTTCACATGGAGCCTTCTGTGTATATTTCTGTTTGCCCTGGCAAGAAGACGTCATATCAAGTTTCTGTTCATGATGCTCTCGGGCCTTTTCTTCATAAGAACAGTCCACGGAATCCTGTTCTATCCTGCTCTGAACCTATGTCATGACTTGATATTCTCCCCCATGTGGACAAACCTGTACCTTGCTGTCTTTGTCGTGCCGTTTATATTCATGGGAATACGTATTTTCTATGTTATCCCTCTGAAGGTACAGTTGAAGCATAAGCTTACCAAAGTATTTGGATATGCTGTTGTGATATTTCTGACTGCGCTGGCCATCAGGTTTATCTACTTGTACAGGCCTTTCAGCGAGTCAAAAAGACAGCTGGTGAAGGCGGTAGAGTTCTATGACCTGGATGAGAAGCGGGGTACTCTGACCCTGGAGAGCGACTATAAGCTTGGAAGCCTACAGGTTAAGACCGGGGATGAAGAAATCAACATTTCTTCTAAAGATAAAAGGCTTATCTACGATATCCAGAGGCCTCAGGAGGAGGTGTCGGTATGGGCGGCCACCAGCCGGTTCCTGGAGCGGAAGACCATTGAGTTCCATGTGGCCACCAATGGAAAGCCCGACCAGCTGTATATAACATTGAAAGCCCCGGCAAAAGATGAGAAAATCCTTATTCTGGAGTCTACATATCCTTACAAGATTGAGAATGATACAGTATCATTCTATATCGGGAAAAATCAGCCCATGCCTTTTGAGCTAAAGGTGACTACCCATAAGGACAGCGCTTTTGATGCCCAGATTGATATCTGCTATTCCACCATGCCTTTTGATTTCTTATTCATAGGCGAGAACAAGTACTGCAAGCCTTCACTCGTTCTTACCAAGAAACTCTCCTTCCACGAGGAGAAATGATGGAGAATGTATTTTTCTGTGCCGACATGGATGCGTTCTACGCTTCTGTGGAGCAGCACGATAATCCAGATTACGCCGGAAAGCCGCTTATAGTCGGAGGCATCGAGGGGCACCGGGGTGTGGTGTCGGCCTGCTCGTACGAGGCCCGCAGGTATGGCGTACATTCGGCAATGCCCTCCTCCACCGCCCACAAACTGTGCCCGAACGGGATATTTGTTCCAGTGCGGATGGAGCGGTATAAAGAGGTTTCGGACCATATTATGGAGATATTCACCCGGTATGCTCCCGAGGTTATACAGAACTCTATAGATGAGGCGTTTCTGGACCTGACTGGGACAGACCGTCTTATGGGTCCGCCGCTGGAGGTGGCTGCAAAAATAAAAGCGTGTGTCAAGGAAGAAACCGGTCTGACTGTCTCCATAGGGATAGGCTGCAACCGCTATCTGGCAAAGCTGGCATCCGACTACAGGAAGCCCGACGGGCTGTACCAGGTGGAGAAGGGAAAGGAGATTGAGTTCATAGACTCCATCCCGCTCAAGAAGCTGTGGGGAATCGGAAAGAGCACATATACCCGCCTTGAGAGTTCCGGCATAACATCAGCAGCCCAGATACGGAGCCTTTCGGACACAGTGCTGGAGGGAATGTTCGGCAAGGGAGCAGCTGAGTTTCTAAAAGCCATCTCCCGGGGCGAGGATCCAGGCATCTGCTCCACAGAGCACAAGAGCAGGTCTATAAGCAACGAGATTACCTTTGACCAGGATGTAGGTGATTACGCGGTTCTCAGAGAGACTCTGCTGGGGCTGTCGCACCAGATTCTGTTCCGCCTTTTGGAGAAAGGGTGGTCCTCCAAGACATTGGCACTTAAGCTCCGGTTGGACAACTTCTCCACCTCCACCATCCAGATGACACAGGAAACTGCCTTCACATCGGCCGAGGAGGTGTTCCAGGCGTCGCTTGTGCTTCTGCAGAAAAAGTGGGACAGGCGGCGGAACATAAGGCTTATAGGGCTTGGGTTCCAGAATGCCGATACGGCCGGCGAGACACAGCTTCAGCTTTTTGACGAGATCCACGAGAAGCAGAATAAGGTGGAGAAGGCCGTGCTGGAACTGAACAGCCGGTTCCAGGATAATCAGGTGGTCAAGGCTGCCCTTTTGAAGAAGCCTTGAAGCCGGCCGGCACCATATAGTATTTGTTGGAGGAGTTCCAAAGTGTGAAGCCACTGGCATTCTCTTTGGTAAGCCCTTTTATCTGACGTTTAAAGTATTCAAAGTATTCCGAGTCGCTGAAGTTTTTCTCATCTCCTACCAGGAAAGCCTGTACAAATGGGCGCACTAAACAGTTGTTATATCCGCCTATAAGCTTGGAGTGAAGTGTTCCTGCCTCATAGATGTACTCGGCCCACTCCATGTAATCCTTGCCTTTCTTATGGAAATCTTCGGAGAAATGAGATGGATAATACATGGGGGAGACCACATCCACATATTTGCTGGCCATGACCAGGTTCTGTCCGTTCCACTTCTCCATCTTGTTCCAGCCGTTGAAGCCGTAGAAGTCCACGCTTATAGGGATGGATATAGCCTGTCTTGCCTTCTTGAGGAAGGATTCCAGGGCATCGGAATTGGTCATGTTGTCGTGCCGCCAAGTGTATTCTATGTTCTGTATCTTGCCGTCGGTGGGAAACCTTATATAGTCGAACTGAATCTCATCAACACCGGCCTCCTGAAATTCCAGGGCAAGGGAGATGTTGTAATCCCAGATATCGGAACAGTATGGGTCTACCCAATATTCGCGGCCGTTTTCCCAGGGCTTGCCGTCGGTCTTCTTCTTGACAGCATACTTGTATCCGTCGTAGCGGTACATCCTCTCATCCTTGAACACCACGATGCGCCCTATCACATACATGCCTGCGTTATGGGCGGTATCCAGAAGATGCGCCAGGTCGAAGTACTCCTTGTTGGCACCGGTGGCGGCGGCGATAGCGTTGGTGGTTGTGCAGGTGACATTGCCAAAATCATCCTTCAGGTCGATTACAAAGGAATCCATATTGTGGGCCTTGAGGAACTTGATGTGGTTCTCTATGCGGCCAGGCTTTCCATTTATGTAGTTCAGGTAGATGCCTGTCCTGTCGGCGGCGGCCTCTTTGCGGGATGCCTCGGAGTAAGTCATGGTTGTCTTTTTTACAGGGAGCTCTAGGCCGTCGTACTTATACCATTCGCTGCCATCGTAGGAGCATTCGTAGACATCTGTCCCGGTGAACACCTTTAGTGCTGTGCCGGTATCGGTTATGGCATGGATAGGGTTTGCAGAAACTGAATCTGGTGTGGAAAGGGGCTTCCACCGCTGTATGAACGGGTCATAGCCATAGAGCTGGTTGTCGGGCAAGCACGATGCATACCAAGTGTAGGGCTCCTTGTTGTTCACGGGACAAATGGCGGTTATCTCCTCGTAGAAGCCGCCGCCTATGTAGAAGCGGTTGCTGGGGAAAATCTCCCAGGTTGCTCCCATATCGTAGGTGACAAAAAGGCCGTCGCAGCTGGTTCCAATCATCACTGTATAGCCTTCTTCGGTACCCTTCATGGCCACTGCTGTGTAGTAAGAGCGCACCTTGATGGGCTCGCCGGTAGGAATGTTCTTCCATGAGGAGGAGTCCACATCATACAAGGCGACAAAGTTTGAGCCGCAGGCCACCATATATCCGCTGGCCTCATGACAGAAGATGCTGGATAAATCCCTGTATTCCTTTTCCTTGAAAGGATATACATGCTTTTCTGGAAGCCCGTTTGTAAAAGGAGTCCAGGTGACACCGCCATCAAAAGAGCGCTGCACAAGGGAATCGCGGCAGGTGGAGATGTATGTGCCATCCTCAAGTATGACGATGCGCTCGCTCTCTGCAAAAAGCGGGCAGATAAGAAGGCATAAAAGAATAAATGTAACTATTTTCCTGTCCATAGGTTCTCTTTATAAATCGGCAGATTGTAAAAAATATTTATATAGGATAAAATTAGATAATGGCAATTGATTTCGAGCTTGGCAAAAAGATTTTAGCAGCAGTCAATGCATCCCGGAATCTTGATGTGAAGACCCTGGATGCCGACATACTTCCCCACCCCGACGGAAAGGACATCTTTGTCCTGCGAAGCAACATGAAATTCCCCGTAAGCAAGGCTCAGACCGAGAAGGTGCTGGAGAAGTTTGCCATTCCCCACTCTGTCATAGATGATGTCCCATGTGATGACGGCACGCTCCGTTTCACTTTTGATACACTGCACCAGCTGGGACTCTATCTTATTCCATACCTTTCCTACGGCATATTGAACGGAGGTATGGCCACCAGCTACTGCGATGTGAAAGGCAACACAAAGTTCAATCCCGAACTCTTCTCCCAGACAGAGGGAGTGTTCGGAAAGCTGACAGAGAAGTACAAGGGGCAGCCCAAGGGGATAACACCTGCATATATCAATCCGGACGGTACCCCGGGCTATGATTTCATCGAGCTCAAAATGCGCTCTGTGCTCCGCCATATAGAGCAGTCACAGAAAGTTACAGGCAAGGGCGCCGCAGAGTATCAGCACGCCATCTTCCAGATGACCAGTGACAACACCGATGCAAAGCTGGCAGACAAGTATAAGGAATACAAGAACTCTCCCATCCTGAAGGATCTGATAGCCCAGACCGGAGTGGACATAACCGAGCCTGAGAGCGCGATCCAGCCTCTGATTCCAGCGTTCACACCGACTTCAGATGGTTATCCGCTCTCTTTCTTCAAGGACAAGGAAGGTAACTATTACGGTCTCCCGGGTGGACACGGACAGAACTTCATAGTGCTGCGGGACATATATAAGAAGCTTCTTACTGCGGGAAAGAAGTTCGTCTACCTTGGAAATGTGGACAATATCGGGTTCACAATTACACCGGTTGAACTGGCTGCTCTGGCCCTTTCGGGGCGTCAGGCCACCTTCGACTTCTCATTCAAGACCCCGGTGGACATCAAGGGCGGAATCCTTATCCGGGAGCGAAACGGAAAGCTCACCTGCGGTGACATAGGCAGGGCTGTATCGGATGCTTTTGTGAAGAAGAACGAGGATATGGGCATCCCTATCCTGTTCAACTGCGCTACCGGACTATTCAACCTGGAGTACCTGGTGGAGAACCTGGACCGCATAATAGAGAACCTGCCGATAAGGCTGAGCAACCAGAACAAGGATATAGGTCAGTACTCCCAAGCGGAGCAGATCACCTGGGAAGTTATCGGGCTCCTGGACAATCTGATGATTTTCGCTGTCGAGAAGTACGAGCGCTTCATCGCCTCCAAGCTTCTGATGGACAACATGCTGGCATCGAACCTGGAGTGCTGCCGGGGCTACCTTGCAGAGCACGAGGATACTGACTTTGTCCGGGCTGTAAGAGCTGTGCAGAAAGGGCTTGTCTGGAACCTTAAGTCCCAATATGGCCTTGAGCTTAAAAATGGTCGCTGGGTTCCATCACTCTAAATCATTTTCAGTATATTTCTTCATCCAAACATCTACCATATCGTGAACTATAGTATACCTGCTGTCACTGGCTGGAAGCGTAATCTCTTCCGGCAACATAAAGTCCTTGCAGAGGCTTCCCTCGCCATCCCCATATTGCCAGTCCCGTTCCAGAGCACAGCCTTCCTTCACATCAAAAAACGCACATTTTCTACAAATAGGATTTTCATCATTTATTTGTTCCTTTCCCTTCATTTTTTACCTCCAAAAGCAAAAAAAAAGGGACTGATCGCTCAGTCCCTTTTAGGTTTTAATTGTCTTTAAACACTCAGTTGCAACAAATTGACATCTTAAAAATATTCATCATTGTTCCTATTGGAATATCTCCCCTATGCCGTGGAAGAGGCACTTTCTTCCCCGACTGACTTACAGCCAGGTCATGAGCCTTTCCATGTACAATTTTCCAACCAGCTTTTTTGATTCTTCTGTCAATTTCAACTCGAGTCACACGCACCTCCGACGAAAAAAAAGGGGCTGATTACTCAGCCCCATAAAGATTTTTGCCAATACTGTTTTGTTATGTTATAAGGAAATATTTTTGAGTAGGTAATGGTGATAAATGGTTTGGTATTCTTTTGAAAAGGAGGATATAAATGACACTATATAAGGCAGTTTTGACCACTTATAACAATTGAAAAAAAATAAATTTTTAATAAACCGAAGTTATGTTTGACAACTTTACATAATGTACCATTATGATTAATATTATTTTTTCTAATATTGGTGATTTTTTGGTCTGTTCTGACCAGCTGTCAGATTGGGTGTTTTTTCAAATTTTTTGATCGGCTGCGAGTCAGTTTTGGCAAAAAATCAGGAGGCGCAAAAATGAGATATTTTGTTATTTTATAAAGAAATACTTGTTTTAAAGGTGTGTTTTTTATTTTTCTTTTTTACCCCTCACTTATATACGTACAAAATGAGCGTTTTGTGCACAAAATTTTTATGATATTTTCTCATCGTTATTGGCAAAGAAACTTATAGCTGGGTTTCAGTCTTTTGCTTTCTTGTTTTTAATCACGGACTGGACAATATCCAGGATCATCTTGATGTCAGAGGAAGGAAGATTCTTGAGCTCATTCAGGACCATACCATATTCCTTTGGAATCGAACTGTCTACCCGGCCATCTTCATCAGAGAAGAGATACTCCACAGTGACATGGAGGGCCCGAGCTATCCGGTGGGCATAGTCGGCGGGTGGCATAGAGGCGCGGCTGCTCAAATAGTTCTCCAGCGTCCTTTTTGGGATTTTTGTCATCTCTGCCAGTTCTTTGACAGAAATGCACTGATAATCAAGTAAATCTCTCAGGTTTTTCCTGAAATTTGACTCCATACATAGACTATACTCCAAAAAGCGTAAAAAAACTGTTGACAATACGCTAAAATAGTAGTATTTTATTTCTCTAATACTTCAATTAGCGTATAAAAAGGAGGCTATTATGAAAAAGATTACTTCAATTGCCGTGCTGTGCCTGTTGATTTTTGCCCTTGCCAGCTGCGGTACAACATCAAAAGCTAAAGCACAGGAACCGGCTCCAGCTGAAACTGCACCTGCGGCAGCAGTACAGTCTGCTCCAAATCCAGCCATTCCTCAGACCGTGATTATAGATTATAAGAACAAGGCTTTCGGAGCACCGATGCCCGACTGGTTCATGGATGTCCTTCAGGATGACTATGATGCATTCAAGGAAAAGTTCAACTGCAAGGATGCTACTGTATTTAAAATAGAAGGAAAAGGCGAGAACCTCGAACTGGTGCAGAGCTGGCTCCAGAATGCAGAGTTCAATTACCAGATTGCATCCTCGCTCCAGACCATAGTTGAGCAGCGCTTCAGTGGCGTTCTCTCCAACAAGGAGAAAACCCAGAAGGCAATCTATGCATCAAGCACAAAAGCAAAGTTTGCCGGTTTCCAGAAGAAGACAGATTTCTGGGCACAGCAGCGGGTCATCGATAACACCAAGAACACAGTCAAAGACGAATTCAATGTAGTGCAGCTTTATGTCATAGATAAAGAACTGTATGCAAAACTTCTCAGCAGTTACCTGGACACAATCATCAAGGACCTTGATTCCGCAGACCAGCAGAAGGCCGAGGCTATGGCAGATGCTCTTGCCAAGGAACTTTCCACAACCGACCTGAGCAGCACAGTAAAATGAAGAAGATAATTTGTATTTTACTGCTGGTGTTTATCGCTGTATCGCCCTGTTTGGCAAAGAAAGTGAACAGGGTTGATGCGGACAAGCAGGTGGATTTAAGTGGCAAGTGGAACGACACCGATGCCCGGATTGTCACCGAGAGCCTTATAGAGCAGGCTCTGGGTTCCGGCGGTTTTGAGGCGAACAAAGAGGAATTGGGCCGCCGCCCTGTCATAACCGGAGGGTCCTTCCGAAATGAT
>JAEEGH010006100.1_pt1 | contig 29705 bp, 20 predicted proteins | sample 9134181 | NCBI WGS metagenome assembly JAEEGH01 (sample SAMN16246544, study PRJNA631951) | gut metagenome | biome: gut microbiome; feature: rumen; material: DP-attached | host: Bos | place: Iran: Karaj | collected 2018-10 | reverse complement strand
CCACCATCCGTTAGAAGAAGTGCGGGGTGAGTGATTCATACCGCACTTTTTTGCAAAACTAACTTAAAATCAGTCAAATTATAACTTATTTTCTTTAATTATAAGGTGAAAATGACACATTTTTGAGGAATTGTGCGTAAATTTGCATCCGAATTTCGAAATTTACAAAGAACTGATGAAAAAGAAACTCTATACGATAGCCGTTCTTTTGGCCCTCGCCATAACCGTAACCTCTTGTCTGGGTGACGGGAATGAAGCGGAAATAACGGTCTATGACGATACTGCCATGAGCAGTTTCTCACTGTCGGCTGTCAACAGAATTGTTCATACCACCAGTAAATCTGGTGCAGACTCTGTTTACCGTGCGAAATTGTCGGTTGCCAGTTACCCCTTTACCATTGATCAGTATCAGCGTAAGATCTACAATTTAGACTCCTTACCTGCTGATTGTGACGTGAAGCATGTTTTGGTGACGGCTGCGGCCACTGCCTATTCTGGTATTATTGGCGTGAAGAGTGCTACCAGTGACTCTTTGACCTATTATAGCAGTAGCGATTCTCTCGACTTCACGACTCCCCGTATCTTCCGCATCTTTAATAATACGGGATCAAAATACCGCGATTACGAAGTTCGGCTGAACGTTAAGAGTAAAGTAGAAAACCAGACGACCTGGACAAGGATGCCTGAGGGTACTGCTCTGCCCACGACTCCGACCACAGGATGGGATTTCCGCTATAATATTGAAGGCAATGGTATCCAGTCGTCTAAGGACAATTGGACCACCATCATTGATGAGACCCTTGATGAAGACCCGCGTCTGCTGCCCAACAGTGCCAGTGCTTCGTTTGTCAGCTGGAATCTGGGTGATGGATCAACCTATGCCCTGCTTGCGGGTAATTGCGATGCACAAGATAAGTATATGACCGTATGGCGTAAAGTCATCGACAATCAGAACCCCACAAGCTCTGGTTGGGTGTTTATCCCCATAGAGTCGAATAATAACTTTGGCCTGCCTAAGTTGGAGAATAACCAAAGCTATTTCCTGCTGCCCTATACCAATGGTAAGGTGTTGGCTATCGATGGCAATGGTGTTATCTACCAGAGCGTTGATCAGGGTATCACCTGGAAGATTCCAACAGCCCTGCAGCCATCAGTCAGCAATGTTAAATCTGCTGCTACCGATGGCAATGGAGGCATCTGGCTCTTGGAAGATGAAGAAGGCAAAGATGTCGTTTGGTACGGACGAGAAAAATAAAGGATAAGGCAACATGAGGAAGTCTCTGATACTGCTGACGATGCTTCTGGCTGTTGCCACAACGGCCATACAAGCCCAGGACGAGCCAGAATACCGTCTGGAGATAGGTGCTGGAGCTGGAGTCGTGAATTACTTGGGCGACTATAATGCCTCGCTGTTCGGTGAGTTGCAGCCAATGGGAGCCGTGATGGCGAAATATAAGGCTAATCCGCATATGGCGGTGGCGCTGACAGCAGGCTTCGGCAAGCTGCAGGGCTCTTCAGACAAGGCCAACACCTGGTATCCTGAGGGCGAGCGCTACGAGTTCAGCAAGAGCCTGATCGATGTTAATCTGCGCTTCGAGTACAATTTCTGGGCCTATGGCACTGGGAAAGAGTATCGTGGAGCGCGAAGACTGGCCCCCTTCATTGCTTTGGGCTTGGGCTCAGCCATTCATGGCGACCCGGAGAAAGGCTTCGCAGTGAGTCTGCCCATCGGAGCGGGTGTCAAGTATAAGATTGGGGAGCGTGTGAACCTCACAGCCGAATGGCGGGTGCACTTCACCCTGAGCGATCTGCTCGACGGAAAGGAAGACCCCTATGGTATCAAGAGTAGTGGACTCTTCAAGAATACCGATGGCTATAGCATCCTGCAACTGGCAGTGACCTACGACCTCTGGGCCAAGTGTAAGACCTGCCACAACGACAGAGATTGAATAATAGAAGAATAAGATATATGAAAGAGCTTTTGGACATGAACCGCATTCCGCAGCACATTGCCATCATTATGGACGGCAATGGTCGCTGGGCTACCGACCGTGGGCTGGACCGTACTTTCGGACATAAGGAAGGTTTGGAGACTGTGAAGAAGATTACAGCCGAGTGTGCCCGTCTGGGTGTGAAATACCTGACGCTTTACACCTTCTCTACGGAGAACTGGAATCGTCCTGCCTACGAGATTGAGGCACTGATGGGGCTCGTGCTGGGTTTTGTCGAGATAGAATTGTTTACTGAAAACAATATCAGGTTCCGCATGATAGGTGATAGGGATCGTCTGCCCGATGGCGTTCAGAAAAAGATCAGTGATCTGGAGGAAATCACGAAGGATAATACCCATATGACTGTTGTGATGGCCATGAGCTACTCCAGCCGTTGGGAGATTACCAATGCTGTGCGCAAGATCGTGACCGAGGTGAACGATTTGGAATTGCCGCTTCCCCAGAACAAGCTGAAGAAACTGGTCACGGGAGGCATCCGTGCTGAGGATATCACAGAAGAGTTTATCAGTCAGCACCTTTGCACCAACTTCATGCCCGATCCCGAACTGCTCATCCGTACGGGTGGCGAGTTGCGCATCTCCAACTACCTGCTTTGGCAGTGTGCCTACTCGGAGTTCTACTTCTGCGACACCTACTGGCCCGACTTCGACGAAGAGGCTCTCTACAAGGCCATCCTCGACTATCAGGGACGTCAGCGTCGCTTTGGTAAGACCGAGGCACAGGTGGAAGAGGGGGAAAATAAGTAAGAAAGAACAGTTAAAAACGATGCTATATAATATAATAAGGTATAAAGGAGTGACAAGTGGATGGGTAATGAAAGTGCTGTTGGTACTGTTCACTATTCACTATTCACTATTCACTGCTACTGCTCAGGATAAGATTGTACATCCGGATATCTCTTATGCCGGTACCCCGCGCTCGTGTGTCATTGGTGGTATCGCCGTCGAGGGTGTCGAAGGTTATGAGGACTATGTGCTTACAGGACTCTCAGGCCTGACGGTGGGCCAGGAGATAGAAGTGCCTGGCACCCAGATTACCGAGGCCGTAAAGCGCTACTGGCGTCACGGATTGTTCTCGAAGGCGCAGATCAGCGCCGACTCTATTGTGGGCAACAAAATCTATCTGCGTATCACGCTGGCCATGCGTCCTCGCGTGAGCACCATCAACTATATTGGTATCAAAAAGTCGGAGCGCGACGATATGGAGGCCAAACTGGGTATCATCAAGGGTAGTCAGATTACGCCCAACATGATCGACCGTGCAAAGATCCTTGCTCAGAGATATTTCGATGAGAAAGGCTTTAAGAATGCCGAGATCAATATCGTACAGCGCGATGATCCCGAGAACCCTGGCCAGGTGGTGCTCGATGTGAATATCGACAAGAAGGACAAGATGAAGGTGCGTAACATCTATCTGACGGGTAACGAGAAACTCTCTGACAGTAAGATCAAGGGCTCGTTCTTCGGTAAGGGTGCCTTCGGAAAGATCCACGAGGCTGGTAAGTTCTCCAACTTCTTCAAGGCCAAGAAGTTTACCGATGAGCGCTATAAGGAAGCCAAGCAGAAGCTGATAGAGAAATATAATGAGTTGGGCTTCCGCGATGCTACGATCCTAGAAGACTCCGTGTGGAATAACGACGAGAAGCACGTCAACGTCTATGTGCGTGTGGACGAGGGTGAGAAATATTACGTCCGCAATATCACCTGGGTGGGTAATACTGTAGTAACCTCCGACTATCTGAATGCCGTGCTCGACATGAAGAAGGGTGACCCCTACAACCAACGTCTGCTCAAGAAACGTCTGCAGGAAGACGAAGATGCTGCCAGCAACTATTATTATAACAATGGTTACGTGTTCTCCAGCATCGAGCCTGTGGAAGTGAACATCGTCAACGATAGTATCGACCTCGAGATGCGTATCATGGAAGGTCCTCAGGCCCGTCTGAACCACGTGCGCATCTATGGTAACGACCGTCTTTACGAAGAAGTGGTGCGTCGTGAGCTTCGTACCAAGCCTGGCGACCTGTTCAATAAGGATGCCATCATGCGTTCAGCTCGTGAAATCGGTTCTTCAGGATTCTTCGATGCAGAGACCATCAACCCTGAAATCAAGCCCAATGGCGAAGATGGAACCGTCGATATCAACTGGCAACTCGAACAAAAGAGCAACGACCAGTTGGAGTTCTCGCTGGGTTGGGGACAGACGGGTGTCATCGGACGTATCGGTATCAAGTTCAACAACTTCTCGCTGCGCAACCTCTTTGGCAAGAACAAGCTTCATCGCGGTATCCTGCCATATGGTGATGGCGAGCAGCTGGGCTTCAACTTCCAGACCAACGGTTCCTACTATAGCTCGCTGAGTGCCAACTATGGTACCAACTGGTTTGGTGGCAAGCGCCCGAACATGTTCAACATCAGCGCCTTCTATTCGAAGCAGAGCGATATCAACAGCATGTACCGCAATAATGCCTTCTACAACAGCTACATGAGTTATAGCTATGGTATGACTGGTTACAACCCCTATGCCATCAACTACGAGTCAATGCTCGACGATGACAAGACGATGACGGTATTTGGAGCCGCAGTCTCTTGGGGTAAGCGTCTGCGCTGGCCTGATGACTACTTCCAGCTGTCGGCATCACTGGGTTACACCCGTTATATGCTGCGCGACTGGCAGTACTTCTATATCCGTAATGGTAACTGTAACAACATCAACTTAGGTATAACCCTCTCGCGTAACTCTACCGATAACCCGTTGTTCCCGCGTCACGGTTCTGAGTTCATGGCCTCCGTATCGCTCACACCGCCCTGGTCGCTCTTCGATAAAAAGGACTATGGCAGTCTGGCCAAAAATTCCAGGTCGGTCACTTATGAGGACGAGCTGCAGGATGTGTATCGTTGGATTGAATACCATAAGTGGAAGTTCAAGTCACGCACCTTTACCGCCCTCACGGGTGGAAACAAGTGCTTCGTGCTCATGACGCGTGCGGAGTTCGGTATATTGGGTGCCTATAATAAAGACAAGAAATCGCCCTTCGAGACCTTCTACGTGGGTGGTGACGGTATGAGCGGCTATAGCTACGGCTATTCTGAGGAGACCATCGGTCTGCGTGGTTACGATAATGGTTCTATCTCTTACTCAGCGTCCTACGACCTGATGAATCAGGGTATCAGCCTCTCATCGTATAATGCCTACGCCTACGACCGCTTCACGCTCGAGCTCCGCTATCCGTTCATGTTGGGTAACACCACCATCTACGGCCTCGGATTCCTCGAAGGTGGTAATGCCTGGGCGCGTGTCAAGGACTTCAACCCGTTCAAGATGAAGCGTTCTGCTGGTCTGGGTGTGCGTATATTCCTGCCGATGGTAGGTCTGATGGGTATTGACTGGGCCTATGGTTTCGACTATGTGACCACCAGTCAGGCAGGCGCTCGTTCAAAGGGCGGAAGCAACTTCCACTTCATCCTCGGACAGGAGTTCTAAAAGAAAACTATTAAACCACAATCGAGTTTTCTCGTCAAAAGTGGTGTAACACTAAATAGAAAGGAATATGAAGAAAGTAATCATCTGCGCAATCTGCGTAATCTGCGGTTTGGCTTCTGCATCAGCACAGAAGTTCGCGTTGGTCGATATGGAGTATATCCTGAAGAATATCCCCGCCTATGAGCGTGCTAATGAGCAGTTGAACCAGGTATCGAAGAAATGGCAGGCTGAGGTTGACGCATTGTCTACAGAGGCCCAGACCATGTATAAGAACTATCAGAACGAGGTGGTGTTCCTGTCACAGGAGCAGAAGAAAGCCAAGCAGGATGCCATCGTTGCTAAGGAGAAGGAAGCTGCCGACCTGAAGAAGAAATACTTTGGCCCCGATGGCGAACTCTTCAAGAAGCGTACGGCTCTGATGACACCCATTCAGGACGAGATCTACAATGCCGTCAAGGACATTGCCGACCTTCGCGGCTATCAGCTCATCCTCGACCGTGCCAGCGATACTGGCATTATCTTCGGATCCCCCAAAATCGACATCTCCTCAGAGGTGCTTCGAAAGTTAGGATATAGTAATTAATAATCAATAAAGTAATCAAAAATGAAGAAAATTATCATTTGCGCAATCTGCGCAATCTGCGGTTTTGCTACCGCTAACGCACAAGGCAAGTTCGGACATGTGAATACTCAGGAGATCATCCAGGCTATGCCGGAGTACCAGAAGGCCCAGACTGAGATCAAGGCCCTTCAGGACCAGTATGAGGCTGATCTGAAGTCGATGCAGGACGAGCTGCAGAAGAAGGCTGAGGCTTTTGATAAGGAGCAGGCCACTCTGCCCGACAATATCAAGCAGCGCCGCAATCAGGAACTGCAGGATATGTATACCAAGATCCAGCAGAGCTTCCAGGACAATCAGCAGGCTCTTCAGAAGGCTTCTGGCGAGAAGATGCAGGCCATCCAGACTAAGGTGCTCGACGCCATCAAGTCAGTTGGTTCAGCTGGCAACTTCACCTACATCGTTGAGATGGGTTCGCTGCCCTATATCAGCACCACGCTCTCTACCGATGTTACTGCTCAGGTCAAGGCAAAACTCGGACTGAAATAATAGTAAATAATTAATAGTGAATAGTGAATAGTAAAGACAGGATTGTTATGAAGAATAAGATCATTATTGCATTGAGACTGGTAGTGATACTGTTCACTATTCACTGTTCACTTTCCACTGCTTTTGCTCAAGAAGAAGAGACAAAAGCACCCATTCGTTTCGGTTATCTCAGTTACCAGCAAGCGCTGCAGTCAATGCCGCAGTATGCTCTGGTACAGGAGCAGATGGCTGATCTCCGCAAAAAATACGAGGCAGAAATGCTGCGTGTCACCAATGAGTTCAACCAGAAGTACGAAGAGTTTCTTGAAGGTCAGCGTGAATTTCCTAAGTCTATCCTCAAGAAGCGTCAGGCTGAACTGCAGGACATGATGTCGCGCAATGTGGCTTTCAAGGAAGAATGCCGCAAGCTGCTAGCAGCGGCTGAGCGCGAGGCGTTGGCGCCACTCAAGATTCAAATCTCTGAGACGGTGGCTAAGATTGCTAGCGAACGAGGTCTTGCCCTTGTGGTCAACACCGACTCCGATGCCTGTCCGTATATCAACCCCGAGATGGGTGAGAGCATCTCTGAACTTGTTATTTCATTGCTTCAGAAATGAGCTCCTCTCCACTCTCCACTCTCAATTCTCAACTCTCCACAGCCCCTGGCCCCATTGGTATCTTCGACAGTGGCTATGGTGGTCTGACCATCTTGCATGGCATCCGTCAGCTGTTACCCGAATACGATTATCTCTATCTGGGCGATAATGCCCGTACCCCCTATGGTCCGCGCAGTTTCGAGGTGGTCTACGAGTTCACCCGTCAGGCTGTGATGAAACTGTTCGAGATGGGTTGCCATCTCATCATCCTTGGCTGCAACACCGCCTCGGCAAAGGCCTTGCGCACCATCCAGCAGAATGATATCCCCCAAATCGACCCCGAGCGTCGTGTGTTGGGCGTCATCCGTCCTACCGCTGAGGTCATAGGCGAACTCACGCAGAGCCGTCATGTAGGCGTGCTCGCCACCGAGGGAACCATCAAGAGCGAAAGCTATAACCTGGAAATCCAGAAACTTCACCCCGACATTCAGGTCACAGGCGTCGCCTGTCCTTTCTGGGTGCCGCTTGTGGAATACAATGAGGCCGACTCACCTGGTGCCGACTATTTCGTCAAGAAGCGCATCGATCAGATCATGCGTCTTGACCCCCAGATCGATACCATCATCCTCGGCTGCACCCACTATCCGCTGCTTATGCCCAAGATCCTGAAATACCTGCCTGCTGGAGTCCGCGTCATTCCGCAGGGCGAGTATGTGGCTGAGAGCCTTCAACAGTACCTCGAGCGCCATCCGCAGATCGAGGCCAAGTGCTCGAAGAACGCCAGCGTTCATTATCTCACTACCGAGAACCCCGATAAATTCAAGGAATCAGCCCAAATCTTCCTTCACGAAGACATTGATGTGGAGAACATCATGCTGGGATAAATAATAGAATACAAAAAATGGGGTGTGTCAAATCTTGACACACCCCATTTTTGTTATGCGATAATTTCCTTTTGCTTATTCATTCTTGATCCACCAAGTTGGAACGTGTATACGCTCAGTCATCCACATCCAATCACGATCAGCATTCACAGCCACGATCATGGGTACTGTACCCTTCTCCGGGAACGGAATCTTGTAAACGATATTCAGGTTGTCTAATCCACTCTTTCTCATGGTCACAGAGATGTTGTTTGCAGCGGGATCCCAGCTCTTGTCATCAATAGTGAAAGTAGCAAGAATCTCATCATAATCATAACCCACCTGCGTGTTATACATAGTGGTAACGGTGAAATTGTTCTCACTCTTGCTCCATGTCTTATTACCGATGGTCAGGTCGAAATCGAGTGTACCACCCATAGCGCGGATCTCAGCAATCTGATCGCCATAAGTCGTCTCACTTGTTTCATCCTTTAACTCACCATTCACAAAAGTCTGCTTATAATGTGTTGTAACGTTCTGATGAACATCAACCACGATGTCGTTGAAGTCGAAGTCGTCGGCACCACCAAGATCCTCAATCATATAGCGCTTTGCAAAGTAAGTGGGGACGTCGAACTCATTAAAGGTAATGATGGTCTCACCGGGAATGTCAGGATTACCAACAATAGCCAGCACGATGTCGTTATAGTCGTTGTCGGAAGATTCTGTTGTTCCGTCATTATCCTCAATACCGATATACTTGATCACAGCATTCTCTTTCAGGGGGATACCTGCGTCGATAGTTGTTCCTGCGGGAACGTCAACATAGAGAGCCTGACCAGTGTAAGTACCAACTGTAGGCTTGCTGGCACCAGCTTTTTTCACATTGTCGATATAGATGTCGATAGGTGTACCCACGGGAGCCTTTACTCTAAGACCCGGCATGTCGATGGTTACACCGTTGCTCTTCATGCCATTCACATAGTGCTTGTCATACTGTGTCCAGGTCTTGGTATAGAGCTTTTGAGGGGTAGAGTTACCAACCTTGACCATCAGGTCGTGAGTCCATGTACCGCGTGTGCTGATGGGGAAGATGTAGAAATCGCTGACGGGAGCCAGCAGCTTAATAGCCTGTACACCTGTGCGGGGTTTGCTCTCAGGAAGCACCTCATCCATAGCGTGAAGAAGACTGTTGTTCTTGGTTACCTTACCATCTGCACCTACACCGAAGTCCAGACCAGCAACAGTTGTGGTGGTGATAGCGTCAGGAGTCGTGATGTCAGTCACACCGCGTGTACCAAGGCGAGCATAATCAGAGAAGTCCCAAGACTGGTTGGGGTCGATTGCACCATACTTCTTAACGAAGTTTGCTTCGTAATTAATTTTCGTCTGCTCAATTTCCTGCAACATCTCAGCCTTCTTCTGAGCGTCAACAGTACTCTGGTCAAACAAATCAGTACTCTTTGCGCATGAAGCCATCAAGGCTACTGCGCCCAACGCAATGAATGCGTTTGTAACGAACTTTCTCATTTCTAATTGATTTTTAATGGTTTAATTGCCGCAAAGGTACGAAAAATTTGTTAACGGACACAATTATGTTAATATACTTTAACACTTTTTGTTTGGAAATCAAAGACCTGTCCCCCCGATTCTAAGGTTTTGTGACGAATGGCATGAAACCGTCCCGTTGTTACAGGCTCAGGGCTGCCTGCATCGAATCGACTGCAGAAGGACGCTGAGCAGGATGAGAGCGATGCCGAGGTAGAAGGAGAAATTGATCTCGTGGCCTTCGCCAAAGATGAGGAAGGCAAGGGCGATGGTGTAACAGGGCTCGAGATTATAAGTCAGGTTGACGGTGAAGGCGGAGAGGCGCTTCAACGCCTGGATCTGTAGCAGATACATGGCAACGGTACAGAACAACGCATGGCAGAGCATGAACCAGAGATTCGAGCCATCTGGAATGACTACGACAGGCTGTTGGCTGGGGAAGAACCACAGATAAACGGGGATAATGGCAGATACGACAACAAGTCCCCCCGACATCTGATACATCAGTACCGTACGACTGCGGACACCCACGCTGACCTTCTTGTTGCAGATAGCATAGAGGGCACAGACGGCCGACGACACCACGCCAATCATAATGCCATAGCGATAGCGGGCATCGAGTGAGAAAATACACATCACACCAGCTACGGCGATCAGCGAAAAAAGAAACTCCAAACCAGAAAAACGCTTCTTGAAGATCATCGGCTCGAACAATGCCGTGAAGAATCCTATCAGCGAAAAGCAAATAACACCGATCGACACGTTCGAGGCCTTAATGCTGCCATAGAACAATATCCAGTGCAGTCCCAACAAGGCTCCACATCCACACAACTGCAGGAATTTCCGCCATCCGACGCGAGGCAACCCAGTGAACACCAGCAGGATGCAGCTCGTAAAGAGCATGCGATACCACACAATGTCCACCTCGTTGAGCGTAATCAGTCGTCCGAACAAGCCTGTAAAGCCTGCAAGCATCACACTCAGGTGCAACTGAATAAAACCCTTCTTCGTCTCGTTCATTCTGGCTGTAAGGCTACAAGGCTGTTAATTCTGTAATTTGACAATGGCATACGAGGTGGCAGGCATATGGATGGTCATGTCGCCAGTCTTCTTGTTGTGTCTGATATTGAAAATGTCGCCAGCTAAAAGTCTGGTCTTCTTGAATTTCACATTAATATTAAATGTGGCATCAGAAGCCTCTGCCTTGGGATTGAGCATCACCAGCACCACATCCTTACCAGCTGCACGGGCATAGACAAAGGGATATGACGACTCAGAGGACTCTGTGGGGTAGATGGGCACGAATTCGGCATAGTTGGCAAGGGCAGGTTCATTGTGGCGCAAGGCGATGAGCATTCTGGTCTTGTTAAGCAGTGAGTTGGGATTCTTCTCTTGTGTCAGCACATTAGGCGCATCGGGGGCAGGATCCACAGGCAGATAGAGCTTGTCGGCATCACCAGACGAGAAGCCGAGGTTCTTGTCGTTGCTCCATTGCATGGGTGTACGGGCACCATTACGCGGCTGATAGGCACCTTCCACCTGTGGCCAGCTTGTAGGTAATTGTCGCATGCCGATTTCGTTGCCATAGTAAAGGAAAGGAACGCCAGGCATCGTGAAGCCGAAGGCATAGATAATCTCCAGTTCTTTATCTGTACGTTTGTTGCCAAGACGGGCATTGTCGTGATTACCCATCGGCAGGCTGATATAGCCCTTGCCAACGGTCTTTTGGTATTGGTCCATGTAGCTCTTCAGGAAGGCCTTGATTTCGCCCTTACCCTCAGCATCGAAATAGCTGTGTCCTTTGCTTACGCCGTTGAGTATGCGCCAATCCTCCTTCTGAAAGAGGTCGTTGTAGCCGTTGAACCAGTGGAAGAAGTCGACGTGGAAACAGTTGTCGAGTGCATCAGCAGGAAACGACCACTCAGCCACCATAAAGCCGTGAGGGTATTCCTTTTCCAGCAGTTGACGAATCTCGCGCCAGAAGAGCTTGGTTTCATTTTCGTTGGTATTATAGAACTGCTCATTGCCTCTCACGCGACGGGTCTTCACCAGAGCCCCAGCCATATCAGCACGGAAACCGTCGGCACCCATATCCATCCAGAAGCGCAGCACATTCTTCAGGTCCTCACGCATAGCCATCACATCCGGATGATCCGTGGGCAACTGCCACTTCTGCTCAGGATCGGGATTGGCAAAGCCGAAATTGAGGGCAGGCTGACACCAGTAGAAGTTACGCATAAACTGACCGTTACGTTGGCCGTAACCCTTTACAAACTGGCCTGCAAACTCCATTGGGGGATCCACCCAGTTGGTCTCAGTCCAGATGTAATAGTTGGAGTATTTGTTCTTCTCCTGCTTCTGCGAGGCCACAAACCAAGGATGATCGATAGCAGTATAGCTAATCACGTAGTCGAAAATAACGTGCATGCCACGCTTATGAGCCTCCTCAAAGAGCCTTTTGGCATCGTCGTTGGTGCCATAGCGGGGAGCGATTTTGTAATAGTCACGGATGTCGTAGCCCGCATCGTTGAAAGGTGAGTCGAAGAACGGGTTGAACCAAATGGCATCCACGCCGAGGCTCTTCACGTAATCGAGCTTGCTGATGATACCCTGCAAATCTCCGATGCCATCACCGTCTGAGTCGCAGAACGTCTGCGGATAAATCTGGTAGAACACGGCATTCTTGGCCCAATCGGGCATCGTCGGAATCTCATACTTTCCTGTAATGGTCTGAGCCGTCGCGATAAAAGCGCATGCCATCAGCCATATTGCTAAAAACGTTTTCTTCATGTTAAGTCCTTATATCTATAATTTTGTTGCAAAAATAAACAAATTATTTGATAATAGAAAGATATTCGCCAACTTTTTGTCACATCGGGGTCAGGATACTTTGTGACATTATGCTCTCCTAATAATAGAAAACCCGACTCCTGTCATCCGCTCCAATTGCCTGATGCTTGCTCCAAAAACCTTGGCAGATCTTAGAATCTCTTCGCGACGGTCTTTGCTAAGCAACTGGATATCGGCAGGAGTTCTGAGCCCGTAAGTATCCAACAGGTATTCCTTTACCTCGTCATCGCTAGCAAAGCAATTGCTTTTGTCGTAATCGAGTATGCGAACATTCTTTGCCAATGGCTCATTCACCAGTTCCCGCAGTTCATCCAGCGCCATCCGTTTCAGCACATGCAGTGTTTTGCAGATAGATTCACCTATAGTCTGCTGACTCTCGTATTCCCTCCAGCTACTCCAAGGATAGCTTATCACATCCTTCGACAACCCTGCGGCCATAGGATTCTGGTGAATATATCGGAGGAGGGTGAAGAAATAAGCGGCATCGTTGACGGGTTCGCTTTTGAATCTGTCCTGAAACAAATGCCCGCATCGCTCATGCTTCTTGTTGAAATAGAGTGCGTATGCGGCTGAGATGCGCTTGACGACAGACGACAAGTCTTCAGATTCCTCCTTGATGAGGAGATGGACATGGTTTGGCATAAGACAATATGCATAAAACGAACAACGAGGCGGCTGTGGATGATTCAGCTCGTCTTTCGGATTTGCAAACTGGCCGAGCAATTCTTGAAATCTTGAGTAATCACTTGGCTGCTCGAAGATAATCTGATGGTTCACGCCTCTCATCATGACGTGATAAATACCTGTTTCACTTTTGGTTCTGAGTGTTCTTGCCATATTATTATATTTTTTGATTAACTGCTGCAAAGGTATAAAAATATTGTGAATCGGCCAAACAATTTACCTAAAAACTAATCTTAGGAACCTAAAAAATAGAAATGTCACAAAGACTCCTGACCCCGATGTGACACGACAACAAGCCCTGGGGTCAGCATCGCATCTCGAAGGACTCGTTCTCTGGCAAGGTCACCCTCTATTACAATATGGTGATGTGTGGTACGCCCAACAAGTGTCGGGCCTTCTTTGCTGATGCGGAGAGCGGTCTCGTGAGCCGAGTGACGCCTGTGGTGCTGCCTGATATGGTGGGAGCCAAGATGCCTCAGTTCAAGGTGTGGACGAAGGATGAGGAGGAGAAGGTGAAGCGTCAGTGTCTCTGTCTGATGGACGAGGAGGGTGAGGTGGATCTGCCTTTGATCAACAAGGCCATCGAGGATTGGGATGAAGGCAAACGTCAGGAGTATCTGCAGACGCTGCGCTACTCGCTCGATGTGCTGCGTCGTCGTGCTGCCCTTAATGGTTTCCGGGCTGGCATCATCGCCTATCTGCTCGAAGGCCGTCAGGAAACGGAACGAGCCATCAGGTTTGCCCTCTGGTATGCTGAGCGTTGTCTGCACTACCAGTTGCAGATTTATGGCGATAAGATCGACGCTCTCCACAACGGCCTGCTGAGCACCCGGAGTTCAAAGAGTAACATCCGCTATCTGGATGCCCAGCCCAAGGAGTTCACGAAGGAAGATCTGGTGGGTCTTCGTCTGGCCAACAATGAGTCGCCTGTGGTAAAGACGGTCATTTGTCGCTGGGTGAAGGAAAGCAAGATTGAAAAGATCGGCACCAACCTCTGGAAGAAGATCAGTTGAGCAATTGTAAAGCCGGATGCTACGAAGCGTCCGGCTTTGCTTATTCAAAAAAAGAACCGTCAATATTAGAAAACAAACGGATTGGGATCCGGCCCAGGGACTGATGGTACCGGCGTTCCGCCCATTCCAAGGTCACTTCCTGCGAGTATACGAACTTTTTGAGGCAGCGGAATTATTTCGACTCGTGGTGCGATATATTTTTTCTTTTCCATATTCTTAACTATTTGTTATTTTGCAATATACTTTTTACCATCTACAATATAGACGCCTTTCGCGGGTGTGTTGACGCGCTGGCCCTGCAAGTTGAAATATTGACCTTCGCTATCCGTTTCTGCTTTATAGGTGTTTTCAATACCTGTTGTATTATCGTCAAAGCTCAAGAACTTGCGGGCACCTGCCGAATATGCCAGATACGACTTATACTTCGCTATATTGACGCCAGTTTGGGCAGGATAGAAACCTGGATAACCATCCATGTTTGAAAGTACGAAGATGTTAGAACCGGAAACAGTGTATTGGTCCACGGTGTTTGATATGAGCAGATTGCCGCTCACATCATCAGGCGTGTCAGTGGTCGTTGACAAGGAGTAGTCGCCTACACTGCCTTTCAGAATCAATCCCGTATTAGCAGGTACTTTTGTCACAGGCTCCAGATGAACTGTGCTACCATCGCAACTGGTGGCGATGTAGGCTGTCAGGCCGCTGCTCGTAAAATCCAGTGCCTTGGGCCAACTAAACGAGGCATAACCAAGAGAGGTCACTGTAGTGTTCAGTGTCACTGAGCATTTATAGGAGGAAGCACTTATCACGTGCTTTGTGCCATTAGCCTCTGTCATTTCCTGATCGGTAATAGCAAGGGTAAATGGACCTGTAGAGATTTGATCAGATGCCTTAAACTTTATCTTGACGACAGCATCGCCTGAAGTTCCAGCTATATCCGTTGATGGCATAGCATAGGCCATCACTTTGTAAGTTCCGCTTCCAGATAAAGTTGACACCGTATGAACTGGTACATAAGCTTCTTCGTCATCGTCCCACTTCTTGAGACGATTTGTAGCTGTGACCTTTGTGATGCTAACGCCTTCAGGGAGCGCCAATACAAATTGAAAAGCCGCAATATTGACATCATTATACATCTTTATGTCAACAGCTTTCTCTTCTCCTGCAGCAATCGTGAAGTCATCAATGCTGAAAGCATTGTCTGCCCATGCCCATGTAGAGCAAAGCAAAGCTAAACAGACTAAATAGTTTCTTTTCATCTTTTCTTATACTTTAATTTTATTAGTTGCTCATAACCAAATTAACCAACAATACCACATCGGTAACGGTCAGATAGCCGTCGCCATCCATGTCATACTTCGTGATGTCACTGATACTTGATGGATTCATTACCGCATTAACGAGTTCTACAACGTCTGAAACGCTCAAATATCCATCACCATTTGTATCACCTTTCGGAGTCAGTACACCTTGCAACACAATATCTTTAGCAGGCATTACCGTAGGAATGTTTTTGAATTGCACAAGATACTTCTTGCCGTCTTTCTCGATCTCTGTAGGCAGTTCCATGGCTACGCCAGAAGGAGTAAATCCCACTGTGACGAGATCTTCAGAATTGGCTCTATTCACACGACGACGGCTTGCGGAAGGAGTCTCCTCTTCGAACTCCACACGATAGTTATTGTACTGGTGCACGTCGTTCTGATCAGAGTATTCGACGATGTTGAAGTTCTTCCACGGATAGATCTGTGAATAGAGCGATTCTTTCGTGCCCTCGGGAACAATCAGAGTTATACCACTGACATCGAGGACACTAAACATATTTTCGGGAAACGAGATAGACCCTTCCGAATAGGACTCATGACATATCTTGATACTCTTTACACTAGTTTCAAACTCACCAAAGCATGCCCAACCAATACTGGTGATATTCTTGGGGATGATGAAAGTCTCAATGCCACAGTTCCTGAAACATTCATCACTAAGACTTGTTATCTTCTTCGGGATATTCACTTTCTTAAGGCTGGTGCAATTGCGGAAGATGTAACTTCCCTCCATATAGGTAATGGTCTCAGGTAAGTAAATCTCCTCTAAACTGGAACAGTTGGCAAAGGCTCCCGCTCTTATAGTTGTGATGCCTTCGGGCAGTGTGACGCTCTTTAATTGCTGACAACCGTAGAAGGTTTTGGTAGGGATGGTTGTGATTGTGGCAGGCAGACAGATACTCGTGATAGGGCACTCCTGAAAGGCACCTGCACCACTTGAATAACCGCGATCATCCCCATTAAAGTCGATGATAGAAGTAAAAATATCCGTTACATCGTAATCCTGAGCCTCCAAGGTCACCCACTCATCGCCTTGTAACACCTTTTTGGCGTAACTCACCTTTTCTGGGATGACGATATCGCCACTCAGAAGATTCGGGTTCTGTTGGCCAATAGTGGCTGTGCGCACAATCTCATTCTCTTCATTAACGGTCTCCTTTAGCACGTAGTTGATGCCATCTATGTTGACACTAATATTCTTTGGCTGATAGTAGTCACTACCCTCTTCAGTAATACTGCGGAAGTTGTACCAAGGGTCCTGCATTTTGTAACTTTCGGCACAACCGAGAGGCACGATAAGATCTACATTCGACAAGAACTCTCTTACGACCTCATAATTAGGAAGAAAATAATCAGCAAAGACGGAAACGTTCATCGTTTCAGTATGGTATTCACCCGTATTTATAATGTCTGATGGTTCTTTCACCTTCATAATGAGTGTTTTTAAATTTGGTAAATACAATGAGCAACTGGCGAAAAGTGTGCAGGAAGAAGGTATTGTGAGCGTCTCGATGCCAGAATTGTACAAGGCTTCAAATTCCAAACTGGTAATGCCATCTGGCAGGGTAAGCGTTTGCAAATTATTGCATTCATAAAATATGCTTTTATGAATAACGCTTACAGTGGAAGGAATGTTGATCGTAGTCAGTTCATGACATTCAAAAAATGCCCCCTCACCTATCTCAGTGATACCCTCGTTCAACACCACCTCTTGCAGATATTGGGACTTACTGAAAGCACCGACACCTATTTTTTTTATACTGCTTGGTAGAGTGACCTTCGTTACCTGTGTCTCTGAAAAAGGAGTGAGGTCAAAATCATATCTATCTATGACGGTTGTTACCGGATAATCAACCTCCTTATAGGTTATTTTTTTCGGTATAGCGATTTCTCCGTTAAGTGTCTTATGCTGGATATCAACATGGGCTTCACCGTCCTTCAACATATAACGGACGTCATCAATGGTGATATGTCGCCGATCTGGTACAAGAGGCTCGCCAGTATCCTCGCCATACTCGGTAATACTATTCATAAACATCCATGGCCAGTACTCCTGATAAACCACCTTTCCACCAGCAGGAACTTGCAAATCAATGGCGGTCATGTCACCGAAGGCACGATTATCTATTTCTTCTATGAGGCGACAGTCGCGTTGGAACATTTTCACTGTTATTTTCAATGGCTGCCCCTGCTCATCCGTCTTGTTCATGTTGAGGGCCGACCCATAGATTCTTTTAACGGAGGCGGGAATTTCAAGATAATTAATCTTCGTGCCTTCAAGCACATTCCATTCTAAAAGTTCTACACCTGCCGGAATCTCGAACTGAGTTAACCCGGTCCATTGGAAAGCACCTTGTCCTATCTCAGTCACATCATCTGGAATATAATCAAAAGTAGTCAAGGTTTCGCAATCTCCAAAAGCGTATTTACCGATACGGGTAACAGGTCCATATAAAATGGCACTGCATAGTTGTTTACACTGGTAAAATGTGTAAGCAGGCACCTCGGTGATGGATTCTGGCAAGGTTATGCTTGTTATTCCGCACTCCTGAAAGGCACCACCGCCACCACTCTCACCATCATCAGGACTCAACAGACGGGTCACGTTGTACGGTGCTCCGCCATAAGTCACTGTGGAAGGAATGTTGATGTCGCCAGTCAGTTCTCTATCCTGTCGTGCTACCACTGCATGGTCATCCTCTAAAAGATAGCGGACATTGTCAACCGTAAAGAAAGTCTGCGCTGTGCCCGTCAATGAACAGGCAAACAACAATGTAATAGTTAATAGTTTCTTCATATTAATTCAATAAATGTTATACAATAATAGAGTGTGAGCCTTCTTGACATTCTTTGTCTGAAGGTTCTGCAATACCCGTTGTATAAAGAATGAAATCAGCTCACACCTGCAGGTATTTACGTGAGCTGACTCCACATGGGAGTGAGCAGTATAAATGCTACCGCAGGAGAAGCAGCTTTCCAGACTTTTTCCCATACAACTTTGAATTTTGCAGATTCTCAGACGGGTCAAAGCTTAATAGCTCTCCTCAATGTCATCGCTCCTTTATCAGAACGACGCCACAAATATAGTGATTATTTTTGAATTAAAGAAAAAAAAAGCAAAAAAATGAATGAAAAAAGCCCCAAAAGCAGGTTTTTATATTAAAACAGGGTTATAATAATACACAATGAAGATAAAAACGGAGTTTATAGGCGAAAGGTCGCAAAGGGGGCAAGAACCTCTTTTGCACCTTCTTAGAAGATTGACTCTATGGTCTTATCCACTATCTCATTAAAATACTTCTCTTTTATTGAGCCGAGGCCTACAGGCACACAATGAACGAGCCGTAATGTCGTTGTCGACGATTCTACATTTATTGATACTTTGCAAGGAAGGTTTTAGCCTGAATAATTCATAGAGGCACAAAAAAGAAGCGTTTTTTCTTTGTCATTTCGACAAAAATTAGTACCTTTAAGTGCTTAAAATACAAGGTAATAAAAACGCTTCTTATGTGCAAAGGTACTTCAAAATCTTCAATCCACCAAGAGAAAATGCTTTTTTCTCTTCCAGAAATTGTTCCTGACAAGAAAATCCGTGTTGATTTCGACTCTCCGGACATCTCCTCCAATGGCGGTCTTGTGCTGATCGGCAACATGCATAACTCTCTGGCCTGGCAAATCGGGCAGCTCATTCCCGATTCCCGCAAAAAGGAATTCATCCATCATACTTATATGGAGATGGTGAGCCAGCGCATCGGTCAGATACTCTGCGGGTACGAGGATGCAAACGACTGCAACCAGCTCCGTGGCGACAGTGCGCTGAAGATGTCCGTGGGTCGCAAGCCGTCAGACTCGGACTTGTCCTCCCAATCCACGATGACCCGTTTTGAGAACTGTGTCGACAGCAAGACGCTCTATAAAATAGGCAAGCTGTTCCTTGACGAGTATATATCATCTTTTGAGAAGGCTCCAAAGAAAGTCATCATCGACGGCGATGACACGAATGCCAACACATACGGGGCGCAGCAGCTCACGCTGTTCAATGCCTATTACAACGAGTACTGCTACATGCCGATGCTGCTTTTCGACGGCCTGACTGGCAAGCTGATGCTCCCACTGCTGAGGCCTGGCCGCAGGAACAAGTCACTAAGCGTAGCACGCATCATTCAGCGTGTGGTGGAATACCTGCATGAGCATTGGCCAGATACCGTCATCGAGCTTCGCGGCGACAGCCATTTCGCCAGTCATGAGTTTATGGACTGGGCGCATGACAAGTGGTACTTGCGCTACCTTACGGGACTCTCCGGCAACAGCGTGCTCCTCTCCATGGTGGACAAGCCGAGACGGCGTGCAGAGAACGACTACAGGAAAGCCCAGAAAGCGGAGGATGAAAGGTGTGAGGCGCTGACAAGGCTGGGATTCCGTAGCGTAAGGCATGAGCGCGTCGTCATCAGGAGATACTACAAAATGGAGTACAAGGCCGAGTCATGGAAGCATGCCCAGCGTGTCATCGCCAAGATAGAGGTATCCTCAGAGGGAACAAACATCCGGTTTGTCGTGACCAAGAACAGGAACAACTCGGCAGAGACCATCTACAAGCGGTACTGCGGACGTGGTGAGATGGAACTGTGGATAAGGGACCTGAAGTATTTCAAGGCAGACCGCATGTCGTGCAACTCATACCGTGCCAACTACTTCCGCCTGTTCCTCTATGGGGCAGCCTTTGTCCTTGCACATAGGATGAAGCACACCGTGTTCAAAGGTACTGAGGTGGAGCGATTCAGCATGGACTCCATCATCAGGCGTATCATGCTCAGCGCAGTACATATAGTGGAAAAGAAAACATACATCAAAATCAGTTTCTCGCCTCACCACAGGCATCGGGAAGAGCTGGAGGCAGCACTCACAAGAATGGCTGCATAACCGGACTACAGCACTACAATCATGGCATAAGGAAACGTCCTCAAGCAAGGACGGAAGCCTTTGTGTCCATATGCCATAATCCATGCAGTAAATGAAGCTGAAACGCTATGCTGAATTCAAAAAACTTATCATAACACATCGTAACCCGGCAAAATCCTGTCGCGTGAGGCTAATGCCATAAGATAAACAACTACAAATCAGAGATGAGAAAACCTCTATGAATTATACAGGTTAAAGTTTGAATGAGACGGTAGCCATGACATTGCGTCCTAAATATTTATAAGGGAAATATGAGGTTCCACCAATCTCGTATGAGGTATTGAATACGTTATCGCAGTCGAGCGAGAAGTCAATGTGGTTATTGTAGTTGTATTTTAGTCGCAGGTCTAACAATGTATAACCACTGAGATAAAAGTCTTCACTGCCCTTTATTCGTGAATTAGCCTTATTAAGGGTGCGAGAAGTGAAACGAAGGTTGCCAGACAACCAAATGGAATGCTTGAGCTTGTTCAGCAGGCGCTTTTCACCTGAGAGGTTTAGAACCCATGAAGGTATACTATAGACGTTGTGGTTGTCATAATAATATTGCTCAGCTTCAATAGCTCGATGCAATGTGGTATTGAGTCGTGAATGGAATGAAGGCGTATTATAACTTAGTTCTGCCTCAATGCCTGCAATTTTCAGACTACCTGCATTTATATATTTTGCTACATTCAAATCTGTACTTTGGTTGTTACATATTAAATCAGTCAGATGATTATAAAATATGTTGATATCATAGCTGAAATGTTTGGAGAAAGTTCCTAAGAAATCAAGTTGAAGGGCATCGATGTATTCGGGCATCAAGTCCTGACTTCCTCTATAGGGGTTAGAGGTGTTCTGACGATAGAAATATGGCGCATCAACAAAGGCTCGAGAATAAGATATTTTTGTATTTAGTGCCTTAGAAGGCATGTAAATAAGTGCAACACGTGGAGAAAAAGCCGTAACATTAACATCATTCTTGCGGTGTTTGCTGTCGAAACGTAATCCTGCATTCAAAATAAAGTTGTCATGGAAATAGTGCTTGCATTGAACGAATGCAGATAAACTGTACTCAGTACCATTGTTAATAATATTCTTTGACTCTCTTATGACGGTGGAAAAACGATCATAGTCTTCGCCAAGGAGAGACTCATTATCGTGTAATGTAAAGTTTTCCCAATGAATACCTGTCAGCAGGTTTCCCTTCATAGCTCCAAGTGTGTATGAAGCATCAACCTTAGCTATACCACCAATTGTGTATTCTTCCCAGTTGACGTCTTGATAGAGGTGATGGAAAGTCTTGAAAACAAAATTCCCATTTTCGTCGACCTTGGGTACATTATCTTCGGTAATAATTACATTGTATATGGAATCGGAAACGACGGCATAGTCGTAAAATCTGTACTTGTCGCCATAGACAGATACATTAAAATTGAAGCGTCCAAGACTTTTGGAATAACTCAGGTCAAGATGTGTCTCGTCAATGGAATAACCAATTGTATTACCTTGAAAGTGACGATAATTATCATAGTCATAAACCTCGCCATACCAAGAATACTGAGGCACCTGCTTACCATATCTGTGAGAGAACATAAAGGTAAAATCCTTAATGCTGAAATTCAGACCAATGTCATAGGATGGTTTTCCTTCATAACGTCCTACATAGGAATAGCCATCACGAGGCGTTAGGGAATAGCCAGTACCTTTCGGAATATTGATTTTCTCGCCATTTGAAGTATATAAAGCGGCCCATGCAAGAATATCGGCACCCATGAATGTAGTGCCAGCGGTAAAATCAGCCCGGTGGGTGCCAAACGAACCGGAACCATATTTTAACTTTATACCATCAATTTCATGTCCTTTCTTCGTGATAATATTGACCACAGCTGTTAATGCTACATTACCATATAGTGATGAAGCTGGTCCGCGCAGCACCTCGATATGGTCGATCTTTTCAGTACTAATGGCATAGTCGAGCTTACCATTATTGGTGGAACGCGCATTCAGACGATGGCCATTTTCCATCACAAGTATTTTTTCCTGACCAGAAGTGTATACACCATGCATGGCATAATTGGAAAAAGCATAGGAACATACCTCACTCATGCCAGGGACGTAGGCTGAGAGAATATGGCCTATACTTTTGTTATTACTTAGCATGTCTATCATCTCACGGGTAATGACGGTAACTGGCACAGGTGCCTCGTTTATACTCTCAGCTTGACTGGAAGCCGTGGTGATGGTGGCGCTGCGACCAGACTTTAGGAGATTAACCATATCTTCAAATCGTATAGGATCCATGGTAGATGTATAATAAGGATTAATATCGAGTAACATTGAGGCATAACGCTCGGATTCCTCGAAATTGTCCAGTGCTAAATGGCAGAGTGAGAGAAGACGCAGAGCATTCTGCTTGGCATTACCTTGAAAAGATTTGTAATTCTGCTGTAAGATGTTGATGGCTTGTTCAATTTGTCCTAATTGATAAGCACTTTCTGCTTCAGCATAAACTTGTCGCATCTCGTTGTTAGACTGAGACCATACTGTTGAAGTTGATAGCAACATAGTTGCGATAACGAGACTATACAGGCGCTTTGTCATAATTCTTTTATATATAATTGTGCGTACTCAGGTTCGAGCATAGTGAAATGATCAGTTGGAACAGGTATTATCTCTATTAGCGGATGTGCCTCTTTCCAACGTTGCAAATAGATTTCTGCCTGGCAATTGAAAGCATCGACATCGAGTGTCAATTTGTTGACAGCAAGGAATGGCTCCATGGCTCTAAAGAAAGTAACTTTACCTTTATATGAAGGCATTGGTTGGCCATCAAGAAATGACTCTACATGTTTTTGCTGTTTTACCCAGTCGAAAAGCTTTTGTTGGCGCTCTGGAGGCATTTGTTCAATGGTACTCTGTGATGGCATCATTTGTCGCACTTCATCGTCGGTGCGAAGTGGGGTGTTCAAAACAATAACTTTGGGTGACTGTCCCGTCTCCACCTGCCATTGAGCAGCACAACGATAAGCCAACTCACCACCATAACAATGACCTGTAAACGCATAAGGAGCGGTACCGTTAGGAAGCATGTCATGGATCATTCGAACGTATTTATTTACGACATCGGTTTTTGACAGATTGTAAAACTCATCATCAAAATAATCATCAATAGACGCGAACATAAATACCGAAAACCTCTCTCTTAGAGTTTCAAAATAATTGCGTACCTGATATGGTGAGAATCCATGTATAGCAATTACGATGGGTTTGTCGGGATGGTATTCGTCCAGCCAACGACCAAAGGTTAATTCTTGACTGGTAATGTTGCGAATGGTCTTGTTATTTAGGATGTCGTTAACCATCAGTCTCAGACCTTTTTTCTCAGCCAAAGATGACAATTTGATGGCATCAAGGGATGAAAGGCCAAATAGCGTCAGATTGTCAGTTACACCAATATTGTCGATTCCCAATAGTGCCTTTGCTATGTCGAGAAGAACCTTTTCTTTTTGATTAGATGGTTCTACGAGAGTGTCAGTACCCAATAGTAGGCTACTAACTTGTTCTTTCAGTTGGCGAGTGTCAATTTTCCCGTTGGAGGTTTTAGGCATCTGATCTATTTTGATCAATTGGCTGGGCACCATATAACTGGGCAACTCTGCCATCAGTTTCTGTTGAATATCTGGTAACTCTTTATTACCTTCAGACGTATAAAAGGCAACGAGAAATTCGACTTTTCCCTGTTTATGTACAACAACAGCTGTGGAAATGACTCCAGGACAATTGCTGATCTTATTTTCTATCTCCTCAGGCTCTATCCGATAACCATGTAGCTTGATTTGATTATCGATGCGGCCTATATATTCCAACAAGCATTCCTCGTTCCAACGGACCAGATCACCAGTATGATACATTTTATGACCACTCAGGAAAGAACAGTCAACGAAACGTTCTTTTGTCAGTTCTTCCTGTTTCCAATATCCGCGGGACATCTGGCGGCCTATGAGACAGAGCTCACCTACAGTTCCTTGAGGTACTAAACGTCCATCTTTATCAACAACGGCAGAGATGCTGTTGGGAACAGGTCTTCCGATAGGAATATTGTCATGCTTCTCATCTTCTTCAAGTGTGTAATAAGAAGAACAAACTGTAAATTCTGTTGGTCCATAGCCGTTGATGACTCTGGTATTACTAATAGGAACCTTGGACATGTTTGAACCACCCAATAACAGAAATCTTAAGGGAAGTTGGTAATTGTTCAGCATCTCTATTCCAAGTTGGGTACTTAGAGTGAGACCAACAATATTGTGCCTTTTGAAGTAATCATTCATCTCCTGCATGTTGTGGCGCAGCTCAGAAGATAAGATGTGGAGCTGAGCACCCTGTACCAATGGTGGCATCAGATCATCGAGTGAGGCGTCAAAACTGAAGCTGGAATGCAACGCACAATGATCTTCAGGAGAAATATGTAGTTGGCTTTCATGCCATCCCAAGTAGGCACGAAGACTTTGATGCTCAATCATGACACCCTTGGGTCTTCCTGTCGTTCCAGACGTATAAATCATATAGGCAAGTCCTGATGGCTGCGCAAAATTGACGGGATAATCCGACGGCTTATTGAAATCAAAATCATCCATGAGCAACTGCATCTCTCTTGGGAAATACAGCTCTGTCTGACAATCCTTGGATAAGGTACCAGTGGTGATTAATATGTGAGCATCGGAATCTTTCAGCATAAAGGCAAGTCGTTCCTTTGGATAATCGCTGTCAAGAGGAATGTAGGCACCACCAGCCTTAAATACAGCAAAGACTGCTATGAGAAACTCTTTGCGCCTGGGTAGCATAATCGCCACAAAGGTATCGGTGCTAACGCCGGCCGTTCTGAGTGCTGTGGCCAATAGGTTAGACCTGCGATCCAGTTCGGCATAGGTGATTTCAGATACCTCATCAACTACTGCAATGTTCTCTGGTCTCAGTAAAGCCTGACGATGGAAAAGATCCACAATCGTTTCCGTTTGGTCATAATCTAATTGTTCGCCTGTTCCTAATGCTAAGATGGCTTGTTGCTCATCATCAGTCAGGATTTGAAGCTCGCAGAGACGTTTGTTCTCGGATTCAGAATTGAGAAAACCTTTAAGAATCGTATCGTAACAATGCATCAGTCGTTGGATGAAGGACTGAGTGTATTCGTTGCTATGGTATTCGGTGTGTAAAATTATTTTATTATTGTTGCGTGTGATTTCAAAAGCCAGATTCTCTCCTGTCGCATTCTCCATCAAGGGCTGATAGGTGAACAATTCACCATCACTCGGCTTTAAGTCGCCTTGGTAAGCAAACAGGATATGGCTGTTAATCGCATTGTTCATGGCCTTGACTTCCGCAAAGGAGAACAAGCTATTACTCATGCTACCAATCAATTGTTGCTTGGTTGTCTGGAGTAACTCCCTGACGGTGGTATCTTGATTCCATTTGGTATATACTGGCAAGGTTTTGACAAGCATAGCCATAGTCCGCTGGGTCTTCAAATCCTGACGCCCAGAGAAAATAGTTGCGAATAGAGATTCTTTGGCATGCGTGTTTACACCTAACAGATAACCGAATACAGTTGTTGTAAGTACGTTAGGGGTGACATCAAGATAGTTGCATGCTTTCTGTAACTGATTGTAATCAACAGTCAGTTCAAGGTGTTCTTGTCCATAGGATATCTGAGACTCCTGTTTCTCAGGTACAGGAAGAGAAGAAATCTTTAAATTTTCAAACTGCTCCTTGTACCATTTTTTTGCAGAAGTGTATGCGTCAGTCTTACGTAGTGCTTCCTCTTCTATAGAAACTTCATAACCTGAGAATTCTTCTTTCTTAATGGGTAGTTGCCCACAAGCATCCTTTAAGTCTTGAAGGAAGATGTTAAAAGATATTCCATCAAATATGATATGATGGAAATCAATAAACAAATATGATGCTTCAGGAGTCTTCAGAATACGAATACGGAAGAGACAGTCATTGAGCAAGTCGAAAGGACGAATCAGTTTAGACTTCAGTTGATCAAACTCCTGTTGAGTTAATGTTTCAACATTTTGGTGGTATGGTTCAGCATCATTCCTCAACTGTCTTGGATTCCCCTGACTGTCAACAAATAGTCGAGTCTTGATGTAAGGATGAGCCTCAACAACCGCTTCGCAAGCCCTGGAAAGCTGATCTTCATCAATAGTTGGATTCAGTTGGAATAGCATACCGTTGTTATATGCTATTTCGCCCTGACGAGACATACACTCCACGTAAATACCTAACTGAGTTTGACTAAGCGGATATTCTTTCTGTAGTGCGTAACTGACTTTTTCTGAGTGTGCACAAGCCTCGGCAATTTTTTGGGGAGTGCGATTCGCATATATTATTTGAGAAGAGAGCGCTAAATCTGGGCATAACGTCTGGACTTCCATCACTCTGATGCTGTCGCCACCAAGTTCAAAGAAATCATCGTCAATACCAACACGGTCAACCAACAGGGCTTTTTCAAATGCTTCGCAAAGTTGACGTTCTATTTGATTTGTAGGTTCTGCGTAAGGTGGTCGAACGAAACCTTCTGCTTGAACGGTAGGCATAAGCAGCGCTTTACGGTCTGTCTTTCCATTTGGAAGAAGAGGAAAACTTTCCATCTTCACAAAAAAAGTAGGAACCATATAGGCAGGCAGCTTGGAGAGCAAATACTCACGGATATTTTTTTCCGATACGTTGTTGCTGGCAATATAATAAGCGCACAAAAAATGCCTGTCTTTAGTTGTAAAGCCTTTGACAATTGCATTTTCTATACCGTCAAATTCCTTTATAACAGCCTCTACTTCTCCAGGCTCAACACGTTGTCCGTTGATTTTTACCATCCAATCTTTTCGATTGACGTAAATGATATTGCCATCAGGCATTTCACGGACAATATCTCCTGTATGTAGCCACCCCCCCCTCCATAATTCTTTAGTGCGCTGGGCATCTTTATAATATCCAGGTGACAATCTACCCTTAACACACAATTCTCCTTCTTCACCTTGGGCAACCTCCTGCAGATCATCTCGCAAAATTTTGTATTCAAAATAATCCATAGTAGGTTTTCCAATGGGGGTGTTCTCGTATGCCTTGTCAATATCAAATTTAAAACAACCTTCGCCGGTTTCTGTCTGACCGTATATGTTTACGAGTTTATAACCATTAGGTGCTATACCCGAAACACGTTCAGATGCCACCATCACAAGTTTTAGGTCTGGTAAATTACCTCGGAAGTGTCTCAAAATTGATGGCGTGAAAAATGCATAGGTAATGTGATGTTGATAATAGAAAGCCTCAAGTTGCCTAATATCCTTGATGAGAGGAGGTGGGACAATAACGACTTTTCCTCCGACACAAAGGGTAGCCAACATATATTCGCTAACCACGAAAAACATTGATAGTGTCATACCCATTATTAATGGGTTCACATCTTTTAAGGTCTCTAAGATGTACTTAGAGAAATCAAATGTATGAAATGTATGAATTACTCCTTTGGGATTGCCTGTACTCCCAGAGGTGTAATACAAAGCCATCATATCATCTTCATTAGGTAAACTGGTGATTTCTATTGGAGGAACTTGTGCAATAGCTTTGAATGTCTCCGAGTTTATAAGCAGGGAAGCCTCACAATGCCCCATAATGTAGTCTATACGGTCTTGTGGGTAACTGTCTCCCATAGGTACAATTACATTTCCAGAAAGCCAGATACCCAATTCTGCTGCCACATACTCCATTGAAGTCGGCAAGCAGATGCCTATAAACGAGTGAGGGGGATAATTTTTTTGTTGTAAATAGCCAACCACTCTACAGGCCATCGTAAAAAGCTCTTTATATGTAGTCTGTCGTTGTCCATTCTGGTCAACGACTGCTATTTTGTCTTCATTCGCCTTAAATGAATCCAAAAGCCTGATGATGAACTTCGCTGTGTTTTGTTGCGTCATTATTTTATAGGTATTGTAAATGTGAAACTGGCGCCTTGGTTTTCTTCGGATTCAAATGTTATTTTTCCATGATGTTTATTCTCAATAATATCACGCACAATATTCATACCAAGACCAGTTCCTTCGCCTATTGGTTTCGTTGTGAAGAAGTTCTCAAATAGCTTTTGTTTCACTTCATCGTTCATACCAACTCCGTTATCAGTCATCGTGATGATACAGTTATTCTCTTGCTTGCTGACACTGATGGTTACCTCGGGGTTGTAATCAGAAGGAGCATCCTGCGATTTCTTCCATATTGAATAAAACGCATTGTTCATGATGTTAAGAACAGCACGGCTCAAGTCCTGCGGAATTACCATCATCTGAGGGATGCCTTCTTCGTATTGCTCATGAATGCTTGCATTGAAACCTTTGTGATTAGCACGCATGGCATGATATGAGAGCCATACATACTCCTTGACGATTTTGCAGATGTCGGTAGGGATATACTCGTTCTCCTTGCCCCTTGAAACAAGAAGGATTCCCTGAATGATGCTGATGGCACGTTCACCATGCTCCACAATCTTCAACATATTCTCTTTGAGATCTGCCACAATATCTTCCAAATCCTCACGGTCCTCTTCTGGCAGCTTGTCTTCGTTGTCTTCCACAATCTCCGTCAGGTCTTTCAGCAACTTGTCAGACATCTTGCTGAAATTGATTACGAAGTTGAGCGGATTCTGTATCTCATGGGCAATGCCGGCACTTAGCATGCCTAATGAGGCCAGCTTTTCCTGCTTCTGTAATCGCTCCTTGAGTTGTTCGATTTGTTGTTCCATATGTTTACTGTGTTATAGCGGGCAACGTGATAGTAAACTCGCAGAATTCGTCTTTAATTGATTTCACACTAATCTCGCCACCATAGTTCTGTATGATCTCATTACTGAGGTACAGACCTACACCAGAAGCCTCGCCTGTGGGCTTGGTGGTGAAGAATGGGTCGAATACCTTATTTATAATAGTCTCCTCGATACCGATACCATTATCATGTATGACAATAGTGATGATCTTACCATCAGAATCGATTTTTGCTGATAACGTTGGGGTATAGCTGGTACGCTGAGCTTTCTTTACAAGGGCGTAGATAGAGTTTACAAAGAAACTCATGAACGACTTGCTTAACTGCTCTGGATTAGCCTTGATGACAATCTCCTGGGCCGGTATCTGGAAATCGACTACGATATGGTGTTCGGCAATTTCCTTGGCATAGTATTTCTCCAACATCTCCTTATCCTGTTTAAGGATGGCAGTAACTTCAGTATCCACAACACCTCCTGTACGGTCTTTC